>JAAUXW010224158.1_pt1 | contig 35393 bp, 23 predicted proteins | sample 7278141 | NCBI WGS metagenome assembly JAAUXW01 (sample SAMN14350115, study PRJNA611818) | marine sediment metagenome | isolation source: surface marine sediment (2.1m) | place: French Polynesia: Moorea | collected 2018-08
AGTGGTGAACCATTTATGTGGGATGAAGCGCGCCGCGCTATTCTAAAAGCAGAGTTAGACGCCAAATTTGCCCAACTTTATGGCTTAACCAGAGATGAATTGAGATATATCCTAGATCCTGCGGATGTCTATGGGCCAGATTTTCCCTCAGAAACATTCCGAGTGCTCAAGAATAACGAAATTAAGAAATATGGAGAATACCGCACACAGCGATTAATTTTAGCAGCATGGGATATGTTAGGAACAAAATAAAAACGTAACGCACCGCTCCATCCTAACAAAACACCTGAACTCCCAACCCCAACCAACACAAAACCTTTATTTTACCCTTTCGTAATCTTACCGTCTGAAAAAGAAATATGATAAAATCACTTGACAAAGTTTAGATGGTGAATTAATATAAAAGTATAGAGAAGACAAACAGCATCCAATGAGGCGAAAATGACTTATTCTAACGTTAAGACAGTAAAACAGTTGAATATCGAAGAATTGACTATGCAGTTAATAGATAATGATGGGATGCACCCATTGTTAGCGATAGAGGAATCAGGTAAACGGTTAATGATACCTGTTGTTGGAAGATAAGGAAAGTAAAAAAACATACTAAAGGAGAATTTGATGAGTAACTTGATTGAATTGAGAGATACGTTCTTAAAGTCGATAGATTTTAAAAATGGTGTTATTAAATCCACCAAAGCATCGTGGGAAGGTAATAGCTATTCCGTAGAGTTTTTCGTAGACGGTACTTGGAGGATTGATTATACTTCAAATTTTGGAAATCTATATACTCCACCCTTGTTTAAGCTTGTATTACCACATTTAACTGATGATGAATATGAATACGACGATGGTGAGATAATTGATCCTTTCTTCGGAAACGTAGAAGAATATTTTAAAGAACTTTTTGATCAATATCTAGAAGAAATATAAACGTGCGATTCGTTAGCCTAAATGGGTAGAAATATCCAGGGACGGTGAAAGAGGATTAAATTTCTCAAACTGAGTATTCATCTAAGTGAACCACCTTGTGCAGCTCAGTGCTAAGACCACAAGGGAACAATCTTAAACGGTAGGTCCTAGCATAGCATATTGAGGAGCCGTGTGCGGTGAAAGTCGCAAGCACGGTTCTGGATAGGAGGTGTGGTGTGGTAACACACCCATCGGCCTTACCAAAAGTTGATATTTATGCAACTTACTATTGTGAATGCCAAATAAAGTAAAAAAAATACTTGACAAGTAAAATTGTTTATTGTTTAATAGTAGTGAAACAAGTTGAGAGAAAAACATGACTCGTAGAAATTTATACGTATCTGATTTTGGTAACGAACTACCTAAGTGGTCTTGGGATAAAGAAGAATTCTGTGAAATTGCGGGATACAGCCATGATTGTATAATTAAAAGAAATATTATGGCTTTAAGTTTAGAAGAATTTAAACGGCTAACTGATATGGTCGATCCTGCTATAGATAGGTTAGTCTATGTAAAGACTGGCTGCGGGGTATCTGTGGATCACGGAAACGTGGGTAGTGACTGCATAGATTACGACTTCTAAACTGTTAATCCAAAACTCAAAATAAAAAGCGATCGCTCTTTGTCAACAAAAAGCGATCGCTTTTTGTTGACAAAAAAAATACTAATCAGGTAACATAAACATATCGGTGCAATTAGCCAAGTACTGTCAATACTTAGCCACTGCATTATAAACCGATAACCCCAAACATACATTGGTAAAGTCGATAAGTGTGTTACCACACCACACCTCCTATCCAGAACCGTGCTTGCGACTTTCACCGCACACGGCTCCTCAATGCGAACCTTTTTGTCATAGAGACTTCTCTGAGATTAGATATCATTTAAACCCTCACACCTATCTTCGTCTAAGTTTTCCGTAACTTTGTTAAAGTCTTGTACTTCCTTAAAATCTATATTAGCCAATCTCGTTTTAACATCGTGACAATGCCTATGTAGTAGTTGTAGGTTATTCATCGTATTCTTCTCACCTTGGGATTTAGGGATAATATGGTCAACTTCCATAATATCTTCTGTAGTAAAATATTGTCCGCAATAAGTACATTTACTTTTTCGTTTTTTGAGTAACTTACCTACTCTGTTATTTGTTTCAGGGTAAGAGCCCATTCGAATGAATCAATATATTCATTCTTTATTATATGGTGAAACATCTTCTTTAACTTTTACATAATCAGTGGATATAGTGCATCCGTAGTGCGTTAGCGACAGCGTGACGCACCGCTCCCATCCAAAAAAAACACCCAAACCTCCCAACTTAACTAACACTAAAACACACAACACGTGACGAATAAATCGCTACAAATAGCACCGTAATCTAATCTAAATCGAAATACTGTTTACTATTATCCTAACAATTTCATACAAAGCACATCTGGATATTAGTAACAGGCTATTGCGATCGCTCCCAAGACCTTTATCATCATCAATATATTTACATATTTCGATACATCTAATAACCTGGGTCATATTTAACTCAGGGTTTTTATACACTGCTATTTATACTTAGACATATACTCATTGCTCCAACTATACTAGGGTGGGTCATATTTGGTATAGCATCGACTATATATAGCCTATGGGGATAGCTATTTTTTAACCTATAAGGGTAGCTATTAGATAACCACCCGTCCCCTTTTATCTATATATAAAGAAAAAAAAATAAGAATAAAAGATAAATTGCTTTTTTTCTTTTAAAGAAAGAGTAGATTGTAGAGATGAGAGAAACCTTTAAGTTTCTTTTTGAATAAAAAGGATATTCATCTAAGTGCGATCGCATTGATTAATTAACTACATAGAAAGTGGCGCGGTTGATTTTTTATTCAAGCTTCATTCTGAGACAAGTAAGTTATAAAAAAAAAGATTGTTTTTTTGTCTACATTTATGTATAATGAATTTATCGCCTACTCGGCGGTGTTTGTTTTTCTCTACAGGTTGGGACTCGAAACGAATTATCCTCAGCCTGTTTTTTTATTTCAGCGATGTTTACCCCTACTGGTTGGCTAAGATAAAAGGATTAATCTACAAGTGATTGAAATGCTGAAAAAATATGATGTTAATCATACGATATTTAACAAAAGAAGGTGTTATGACATTAAAGGGGAGATATTCCCTTCAGTCACGACTATCCTAGGGGATACTAAACCAGCGAGGGATAAAGCTGTATTAAGTAGGTGGCAGGCAAAAAACCCTAGTTTGAGTCAACAATATAGAGACGATGGGGTAACTTTTCATGCGATGGTAGAGAATTTTCTATTATTCCCCGATGTAGACACTTCTGGCTATTCAGTGCGATCGCCTTTTTGGGAACAAGCCTATAAAACTCTATTAAGAATTAAAAGACACACATCAGTAGAGTTAATAGAGGCTCCAATTTGGTCTCAGACGTATCGCTATGCTGGCACAGTTGATTGTTTAGTGTCAGGTCAATCAGGACTCACTATAATTGACTGGAAAACTAGCCGTAAGGCAAAAAAGGAGGAGTGGATTCAAGATTATTTCTGTCAGTTAGCTGCTTATAGCACGGGAATAGAAGAGTTATATGGGATAACAGTAGCGATCGCAGTGTGTATGGTTTTCCTCCCTGACCAAAAGCCGCAAATATTTAAGCTTAAAGAAAAATCCTTAAATCATTATTGGGAGTTGTTTAAAGCTAGGCTCGACATATTCGAGTTTGAGGACAATACAGAAAGGGAAGATGAGGAGAAAAAGGAATGAAGTCTATTTTTACTATTAACAGAGCTACATTTAATATTACATTAAATGAACCTATCGAAAATAAAAATATCCTGTGGCAACAGTTGCTAGGTAAATGCAACCTTTATATCTGGCAAATAAAAAAAATTGTTAAACAGGGAGAATTTGATTATCTAGTCAAGTTGTATCACTTCCAGACCAATGAAATTGTAGGTGTTTGGCTATCTATCTGAAGGTAGTGGGCATATCTCGTTATTCCACAGAAAAAGCAGTGAGAGCCTCCTCACTGCTTTTTCTGTCGCTCCTTTTGCCCCAGTTGCTTCATAGATTCAGTATCTTTTCTAGTCTTTAAAGTAGAGCTAGAGCAGCCACGATTATCGAGACTGCTCCCCAATCTTGGCTGTTTATTTGCTGCTCACTGCCACTTGTAGAAGTTTAATTGGCACAACTTTCACAACTATCTTGTGCCTTAAAGTCATCTTTCTGAATAGTTCTAATATAATACACCGCTTTACATCCAGTTTGCCAGGCCAGAATCAAGATATTAAAGACATCCAATACATCCAAGGTTTCCCCAGCATAAGCTCCCTCGTTTAGGTTGAATAGTAACTCCATGGAAATACCAGTGTCGATCCATGTTTGGATAGTTGAAACCACTTTAACTATTTTCTCTTGTCTCAAGAATTTGTTTTGTGGATAAAACCATTGATATTCTTCAATATAAGGAGGAATGATAGGAGCGGTTCCCTTTGCCCAACGATCATAGAAAAAATGGCTGTAAGGGGGAAGGATGCTAGCAGTACATCCTTGTAATAATGATGATGATGTATTAGGTGCGATCGCTGTTATGTGGGAATTTCGGATACCATATAACTTAATCTTTTGCGACAAATCTTTCCACCTCTCCTTGCTGTAAGCCAGTTGCTGCACCTCTTCTATACTGAGACTATTCATCAATAGCCCTTTACTCCATTCACTACCGCTAAAAGCCGAGTATGCCCCACGTTCTCTCGCTAACTCCATTGAAGCAGAAGTGGTATAAAAACCGATATCTTCAAACAAATTACTGATATCTTTCGTCGAATCATAGGACAACTTATTTTTGGCTAACCAATCAGCCAACCCCATAGCGCCTATACCAATAGTTCTGTAACGATTGTTATGCGTTAAAGCCTCTTCTATTGGGGGAGAGGTTAAATCTATTGTATTATCTAAAAGCCTTACCGCTAATTGTGAAATATAGGGAAGTTCAGAAGTATCTAAATTTGCTAGATTCAAGCTAACAAGATTGCAGCAGTGGACTTCTTCTTGGGGGTGAACATTAGAAAATGACTCAGTACAAAGATTGACCTGTGGAATATATCCTAGATGTTTATTTGGGTTCGCTTGATTAATAGTATCCTTAAAAGCCAGATAAGGAAGTCCAGTTTCTATCTGTGTTTTCATTATCTGCTTGAAAAGTTCCCTAGCATCTATGTGTTTATAGTGGAATATCTCTTTCCCTAACTTATTCTCAATAATCCTGTAGCTTTTTTCAAACTGCTGTCCCCAAGTAGATGGTAAGTCTATACCCAATTTAGTCTTAACCTCATATGGGTCTACTAGAGTCCATGTTTTCCGGGATACAACACGGCGCATAAATTCATCGGGGATAATTAGTTGGGGGAATATGTCAAAGGCTTTCCGTCTCATATCCCCGTTTTCTGTTTGAAGTTCCAATAATTCCAATGTATCGTAGTGCCAGATGTCTAACCCTACAGTTACAGCACCTGCTCTTTTTCCACCTTGATTAACTGCGATCGCGGTATCGTTTAATAATTTGACCCATGGTACTATTCCCCCTGATGAATTTTTCCTATTGTTGACGGGACTACCTGTAGCCCTGATTCGACTTACATTTACCCCAACCCCGCCACCTTTTTTTGATATCTTAGCAGTGTTTGTAATCTCATGAAAGATACTATCTAAGTCATCTTCCATTGCAGTGATAAAACAACTGGTAAGAGAACCGTTAGGCGTTCTTAAGTTGCTCAAAATAGGAGTAGCTAATGAAATTTTTTTATGGGCGATCGCTCTATAGAATTTGTATGCCCATGGCAACCTCGTCATGGGGGATTCAACGCTAGCTAGTAGCAAGGCTATAGTAAGAAAAGCTTCTTGGGGCAGTTCACCCTCTAATAGGTAACGGTTAGTTAGCAAGACCGCACCTGCATAATCATAGTTATAGTCATCTGTTGGATCAATCCAACTACTCGCCTTTTTTAAATCTTCTTCTGAGTAAAAGTCTGTAATCCTTTTAGAATATCGTCCACATTCAATTAATTTAGTTACAGACGTGGTGTAACCGTCATAGGAAAAACCTCTTGAGGCTTTTACTGCTTCTATATAATTCCACAAGAAAAGGCGACCCGCGACCCTATTCCAGTTCGGGGATTCTATTTTACAGAGATTTAAGGCTTGTATTATTAGATTTTCTTGAATGTCTGTTGTTGAGATTCCCGGTCTTAATTTTGTCTGCAAAGCTGATTCCAGCTCAATAGGGTTAACATTAAGACCTTGGCAAGCCCATTGAATCATCCTCCTTATCTTAGAGATATCTAGAGGAACTCTTTGTAGATGACGGTTAACAACATATAATTCAGCAGTAGAAATTGAATTCATATTTTTTATATCTTTGAACGTAAATTTACTTTAACAAATAAAATAGGTTATTTTAAATAAATAGTTATTATGAAGAAAATATATGAAAATATGTCCTGTTTGTTCTGTTCGGATCGCAGATGACCTGGTATTATTTAGTTCTGGAAAACCAGGTAATAAAGATAGATTGCGATCACGTGTCTGCCAATACGTTGCGAAATATCCTGAGAAATACAAGGATTGTATAAATGATGGTGGAAAGGTACTTGAATCTGAAATGTATGGAGATCCTAATATAGATAAACTTATCGAGAGGCTGCAAGAAGATTCTCGCTAAGCCGTTATTGATGTCCGAGTCAATAGTAAGGGAGAAGCTAAATAGCTAAGGGTACAATGAATAGATTTTACTGTAGCCTTTTTTTTCCTTATCTCACCTTTTATTGACATCTTTGTTAAAAGCCAATCTCTTTCTAGGTAGTGGACAATAAATCCCGGTTTGATTGCTACTGCTGTTAGTAAATCTAGTTCTATTTGTAAGGCTTTAAAATTTTCCGTCACGAAGTCCACTGTAGCAGCCGTTAGAGCTTTATCGGGAGTATCAGCCCCCGTATACTGCAATGTTTCTTCAGTCAGTGGATCCGAGTTCTTGTCCCTAAAATCACCGTAATGAATAGATACTCCTGAAGGATCTACGACACCAGAATATCGTAAAGAGTCAATAGAGTTCACGAAATATCTTTTATTTCTATAGGAGCTGGGGACAAATTTTGTGGGGATTGTGGTAGTTTTCTTTGTTTGAGCTGAAGGTCTACCAGATCTGTCAGAGACTGTACTAATTTTTAAGGTATTTGCTCCACCTGAATCCCCTTCTTTATTGTATTGAAAATTGGTTACACGATACTTCTCAGGAGTTTGAGGCGCTGAAATATTCAAAGGCGTAATTATATTGACTAGCTCTATATCTTTAAACTCTTTATTCTTGATAAGTGGTTCATACGGACTATTTACGTCTGAGGGTCTATCTTTAGGATTAGTTGTAATAGTTGAAGATAGTTCTTTCCGCTCTTTACGCATCACAAATTTATCTTTAAGTTTACTAGAGTCTTTATAATAATTCTTGAAATGTTCTAATACATATATAGTTTCAATATTTATTGGAGTATGGCTTATGAATTTATAACTTTCTATTTCTCTCTCTATTTGTTCTTTAATCTCTACCCATAAACCCCCACTATACGCCGAAACCAGGTCTAGATGTTCTTTATAATCTTTTAATTTGTTTATCAACTCTAACTGTTCACTCTCCGTTTTTTGTCGAGTCAATCTATTCCCGGTGACAATCTCCTTTACCAAATAATTTTCAGTGTCAAAAATAAAATTGGTTGTTTTTGTCTCGACAATTCTCCAGTATCGGCTTAAGCTCCCTAAAGGAGATTTTAAGGAGTATTTCCAGACATGAGGTAGTCCAGGGCCCAATCGGGTGCTATAGATATCGTACATATCCTCACTTGTATAGACAAGTCCATACATAGTCTCTTCTGTCCTTATGGTAGTCCCGTTATAAGTCCAAATCTTTCTAACCTTTTTAGTCCGGCCGCCATTATCAAAAGTATTAGTAGGATAGGTAAGTTCACTTTTAGCATCAGCATAAGTTACTGTTAAAGATGCTGATGGTGATTCTGCATCAACAATACTAGAACAATTCTCAAATTCGTAAAAAATCTCGTATCCGGGGCTAGTATCTTCGGGGGGAAGGTCTAGGATTAGTTCAGCATTTCTATACTCTTTGGCTAGATTTATATCGGTTAGCTTTGCCCCATCTCCTTGTTTGGAGATTTGACAAGAATCTTTAAATACGACTGCATCTACTTCCAGATCTATATAACCCAACCCTGTGAAAGGTAAAAACCTAATAGCCTCGGCCTCATATAGTAAAAAACATCCATTAGGTTTAGCCAAGTTTTCTAACTCTTGTAATGCTGTTGTTTGAGTCTCCACGCCTTTGCCGTAATTAGGGTTGTATCTGTTATATGTCCCTGTGCTACGAATAACTGTAATGGGCGCTGGCAAGACTTCTGAAAGGTTTATATTTTTTCTACTATCGGGAATCAGTTGGGGAAGTTTTAACAAAGATGTTGTAGGGGTATTAGCTCCAAAAGTCTTATGATTTAACTCAAAGTTTGTTAATAAATAGCGGATGGTATTTTGCTTGTTTTGTTTATAACTGCTATTGAGGGAACTTATTTTGAAAGGATGCCCCCATATTTTTATGGTTATATCACTGCCTAAGATCTCTAGTGGGTCAGTCAAGAAATTTGCAGCTATCAAAGACATAGTTGCAGTAGGAGATACGCCTATTTCCCAATTGAACGATATCTCCCCATATATATCCGTATATTTTTTGCCTACGAATTCATTAAGCAATATTCCCCAATCCATGTCTAAAGAATAAATCTTTTCTGTTGCACCTATAGTGGGAGAGGGAGAAGGGGATACTATGGGAGGTGAAGGTGGGATAGTTATTTTCCTAACCTCATGTCTGACAAAAAGTACGGGGGCTATTTTTGTTCCTAATTGGATGTAGATAGTTTTACTGGAAGTTTCGATATAATAAGAGTTTCTGGATAAACTCCCATAACTACTAACAGGGGAGTATGTTATAGGACCTACAAAAATCTGAATTAAGGTAAAGTCTGATAAAGCAGAGTACGAAAAGGATAATATATCCCCTGACTTATGGCTCGTGATTGAGATGAGACTATTTGTTTCAACAATAGAGCTAATAGTTGTCATATTTTTAAATTAAGATAACGTCTCATCGGGTTTTATTTGGATAAAAGTAGCAGTAAATCCGTTGCCAATTCTTCTAGATATTCCGTTTTCTATTGTTCCACCATATCTCTTATATTCAGAGCTGGCAAATCCTCCTGTTAACTGTAAATTAGTCATGACACAGGTACGCTTGATGAAGCCCAGATTATTAGCTTCGGGGTTGACATAATCGAAGATATCTATAAGTTCATAAGGACCTGTATGGCTATTCCTATAAGTCCACATCTGAAATAGCGTAAGATAGGCTGCGATCCTCCCATCTTTAGAATTAATCTCAAATTTGTATCTTTTATGTGGGAGGTCTACGACGGGAATAGTCATCCCTTCTATTATTCTTATCTCTTCCCCTTCTAATGTGGGGATATATTCATCTATCTTAAGCTTTATAGCTAAGAATTCATTTGCCCCACCTTCAAAAAGACTTGAATTGACCGGGTCTGCCAAGAAATTAGATAATGTTCCCGCGTCCAGTTCGTGTTTTATAAGAATTTTATTGTATAACACTTAATTCTCCTCGCTTTAAATTACGAACATGGATATGTTCCGATTATCTTTAAGCAACCTCAAGAAATCTTGTCCATAAATAGACGCACTGTAGTAATCTTCGATATGCCATGACTCTATGGGTTCTCCTCGGTGAATCCTAGAGATCGCATTAGTCATTAAAAGTTGTTGATAATACTGTACTGCTAACTCATGGGCGACACAAGACTGAATAGCATATTCTCTGTGTTTTTGAGACTTCCACTTATACTTGTCACAGATAAGTGTAGCTTTTTGAATAGCGCGGTCTATTATAGCGATATTTGCGTTATCAAATTCAGGGAAAATTCTAATAATATCTGCTGATATGATACTCATTTACCTCTCCAAAGGAATATTATAAGAAAGATACAGGACGTGAATATTTAATACAGTGCATACACTGTTTTCTATACTCACAAATAAAAGAATAAAAATTGTCGACTTTGCATTCTAAACATTGTTCGGAAACAATGTCTACATTAAAAGGTTGTTGGTAAATCGAAGGGGTGGGCATCGTTCCATTATGAGAAGATTCTCTATTTCGATATACCTTTACTCGGACATTTTTTCTTGTGTTGTCGGTATCGACAATTTTCCCAGTAATATAAAAAATAGATGTATTCTTTAAGAAGGGAACTCCCCAATCAGGAGGTTTATCTATTTTACTGAGTATCCGAAAGCAATTTTTATTCTTATAATTCCTATACCAAGTTAAATAATACCCACTTATAGGCGTAGATTGTTTTTGTAACCATGCCAACAACTTTGGATGATAGGTAAATTTCTCTTTAGCTTGTTGTTCATTATCCTTTGACAATTGTTCGAGATAAAAGCCTTGTGAAGATGGTGCATATGTCCCTTTTATGACACCCACAGATCTATAAATGATTTTATACGGCTTCATTTTATGTAAAAGTAGTTATATGTTATATTTTAATTATATTCTAAAGCGATAATAATAGTGAAACATGAATTTAATATAGATTATCTGGATAATGTCACAACATATGACTATGCCCCAAATGGTGCTTTAAGAGTATTGGGAACTATTGCTAAAACAGGATGGTTAGAATATGTAAATAACGATGGAACTAAGCGCTTAGAGTACGTTAGTCCTGAAGTCTTATTTTCGCTTGAACATATGGATTCTATTGGTGGTCTACCACTAACTTTAGGACATCCTCCTGAGAAATTGACTCCTGACAACTACAGAAAATATGCTGTAGGAAGTGTAGGGACAAAAGTTGTAGGGGATAAAGATAAAGGACTTATAGATGTTGTCTTAATTGTTGCTGACGCGCAAGCTATTGAAGCTATCAAATCTGGAGAAACTAAACAATTATCTATGGGATATGAAGCCAGTATAGAGGAGAATTCAGATGGGACTTACAACCAAACTAGGAGAATAGGGAATCACATCGCTTTGGTTCAGAAAGCTAGAGCAGGGGAACGAGCTAAAGTTCACTTTGATGGAACTGATAAGATTTATGGTAGATATAAAGCTGATGAGAATTTTCTCATTAAAGGACAAGAAAAAAATATGGATAGAAACATTGAAAAGGAATCTAAGATGGCAACTATACACCACGATGGGATTACAATAGATGTCCCTAATGATATCGCATCTACTATTCGATCATGGATAGAGGGAAGACAAGAAACCCGACAACTTACGATAAATTTGGATGGGGCAGAATATGAAGTAACTCCAGAAGTTAAGCTTAAGTTGGATTCAATAGAAAGTGCTAAGAATGTATTGGAAAATGAGAATCAGTCTTTTAAGAACGAGATAAAGGCTCTGGAGTTAAAGATTGATGAACTGACAACAGAACTAGAAAAGGCAAAGATAACTCTAGACGGAAGTCATGATAGATTGATTGCAAGAAGGAATCTTGAACGTCAGGCAATAGCTTGCATTCCGACAATAACCGAGAAAGATTTAAATGTAGATGATCGCACCCTTAAGGAATTTGTAATCTTGGAAAGGTTAGACTGTGCAGAGGCAGATATTAAAGATAAGAGTGATTCACAGATTGATGGGATGTTTGAAGCATCTTTATTGATAAAACAGGACTCTCTTGATAACAGTCGTCTATCCCACGATCACTTTTCTCGAAGTGACTCGAACTCGTCTGATTCTAATTTCCGTTATAAATCAGCGAAGCAGGTTAGTGATGCTTGGAACTGGATTTTAAAATAACTTTAGAGGTGCAGACAAATGCCAATTACAAATTACTCACTATATTCGGAAAGGGTGCTTCCTGGAAGTATTGCTTCTACTCTTTCTTGTGACATTGTTTCCAGACTAAATTCTAGTAATGAAGCTATTCCTTATGGTTCTGCGGTGGTTTATGATCCTTCCTTGGAAAGTGGGGTATCGCTACCTTCCTCCTTGACAGATATTTTTGCTGGGATTGCAGTTAGGACTTATCTTTATGAAGATGAGTCTGATAGCATATCAAATGAGAAGCAATTTGATGTTTTACTGAAAGGAGAAATAGCAGTGTTTGTAGACACTGCCGTATCTGTTGGTGATCCTGTCTTTTTCCGTGTAGCTTCAAATACAGGGGATATTTTAGGCAGTTTCCGTAACAATGCTGACCCCACCGGAGAACCCGCCGATACTTGCCTGCAAATTAGCAAAGCTCAATGGGTTAAAGGGACAATGGGACCGGGGACAGCTATCCTAAGACTTAATGAGGTATAAAAGATGAAATATCGTGAAGATAGTGCTATTCTAGCTAGATATCTGGAGCAAAAAGTTCCCGAAGTCTACGAAACGAAACACCCTGAGCTACCATTCGATAACGGAAGTTTGTTGCCCCAATTCCCTACACTGCAACCAGGAGCGGAATTTGTAGTAGCGGAAACCGTTCAAGAATATGGGGAAGCTTATATTATGGGAGGGAAATCACAAGACTTCCCTACAATGGAAATTCAAGTAGCAGAAGATAGTCAACCAGTTGTAGCGATCGCAGCTAGTGCCACATATAATCATCGTGAGTTAGATGCCATGGCTTTTGCTCAACGCAATGGTCAACTCATAACTAACGTCAGAGAACGTCGATTATTCCAGATGGAGAGAGCGATCGCTGAGAAGTCTCACAAGCTAGGTGCTTATGGGGATGCAGCACGTGGGCTTAATGGATTTTTAACAGATCCAAATATCCCTGTGCTAGACGATGCTACCAATATCCATGATCCAGCAACCAACCCACAGGATATCATCAATTGGTTTTGTTCCCAATTTACTGCCATTGTTCGGGAAAGTAATATGGTAGAAATTCCGAATTTAGCATTGGTTACATATGCTTTTTATCGTTATATTTCAACAACGTTCAGAAACACAAATTCCGATATGACTGTCAAGGATGCGATCATGGCTGCAAACCCCGAGCTACGCAATATTCTCCCTTTGAATGAGTTGACAAGTACTCAACTTGAAGAGCAAGGAGTCCATGCCTCCGGAAACAATAAGGATAGAATGGTTATCTATAAGTTAGACCCAAAGAATTGCTTTAGGTATTTTGAGCCAATGAAGATAATGCCCCCGGAGCAAAATGGCATGAACCACCATGTTATTGGTTATAAATGTGTATCAGGAGTTCTATGGGAGTATCCAGAAAGCGCCCGATACATTGATTATCCTAAAGCGTTGTAAATAGGAATGTCACGAGTAGATTATGAAACAAGCAATTTTCCTTTATAAGCCTGATTATGAACCTATCCCACGTAAAGGTGCGCGCTCATTGAACCTAATCCGACTAAATCCTGGCCGGAATTTAATTCAAGGGAAAGATCTTGATATCCTAAAGAAACATCCTTCTTATTCATGGCTGAAAAAACATGGAGCACTGGAAGAGATAGTTGAAAAGGAATCCGTCGCAGAGATAGATGAAGGTGTGAGTGAAATAAAAATTAAGAGATTAACGGTATCATCTGCTGAGAAAATTATAAAATTCACATATGATGCCCAGGTATTAGATAATTGGTTAACTCAGGAGACCAAAGGAGGTGGGGGCAGACCTGGTGTATTAAATGCGATCAATAGGCAGAAAGATGATTTAAAAAAAGGGAAATTAGGGGAGCCTGTTTCATTAAATATTCTAGAATAACTTTTTTTTAAATTCTCTAAAAATAAAAAACTACTCTTTAATATACTGAGTAGTTTTTTATTTTATTTAGTTATTTGTGCTTCTAACAAGAGAACCCGTTGAGTTAATTTATCTATTTTGTTATCATATTCTTCTATCATTTCATCTATTTTTTGGTTAGTCTGTCTCTCTAGATCGAGTATAGTTCCTTCTAGGAACCTTGTATTTTGATGAGCCTGAATTGTTGTATATCTATCTGATGTTATTAAATGGTAATCAAGTGTTAAATTAGTTAAATCTTTTTGAAGCCTCTCTTGATTCGTTTTTATCAACTCTTGCCCCTCTTCTGTCCCTGCTAATATAACGTTTATTCTTTCTATCTGTTGTGTCCACTGCCATAGTGTCCCTATTCCGGTTATGAGTGTTGTGGCAACAAGCCCTATAGAAATATTAAAAAACCATCCCGATAGACTCCTTTCTTCTTTAACAACAACTTGAGCAATACCTTCTTTAATATCATTTATTCCATCTTGGTTCACTATTATGTCCCCCATGTATAGTGTTCAATAATTTTGGTTGCATCGAGTGCGTAATCATAGATGGCAGCATCGGAATAAGTCCCCTGTATAGGAGAAAATAATGACTCGTCAGCACTCCTGTTGATGTATATATACCCACTATTATTATAAGGGGTATTTAAAGCAACTCCCTGAGTCCCCTGTAGAATTCCATTAACATACAATTTTAATGTACTACCTTCTTTTACGCCACAGACATGGTATGTATTGTTGTTACTTACATTAGAGTCAGCGATCGCATGAGCTGAATAACCACTGTTGTAGTTAGCTACACTGAATTTATTATGCGGGCCGTTCCCTACAAAGCCTTGGATTAAAGTCACTTGACTGATATTGTCCGTACCACTAGAATTAAAAGAGCATCCAAAGATGTTACTATCATGGGCAAGATTGGTTACTTTCATCCATATTTCTAAAGACCAATCTCCCGATAGATCTATGCTTGTTTTTGGGATTCTAACGTAATTTCCCCAACCGTAAACCATGTAATAATTGCAAAAGATACTATAAGTATTACCCTGCCTTATTGCACTCTGTGCTAATATAGGTGGTTTCCCATTGCTCCCTTCAGAAAAATACTCCCCGTGATTACTATTACCTGAGCTGTCATAGGCAATAGTTCCCGAAGCTTCATTTAATTTTAAGTAACAAAGAGGATTGTCTATTAAAACAGCAGATTCGTAGTCCGTAGCTACTGGAATAGATGTAGCCCCACCTTGAGCTAGTATTCCTGTTAAAGAAAGCATGATTAAGATAAATCCCCTAACGCGATCCAAGTTGAGTTGTTATAGACTAAATGTGCCGCGCCATAAAGATTCTCTAAAAGATTACCTTTTGATTTAAAAGCGATCGCTGTTGATATAGTTATTGTACCAGTCGAATCATTAAAGAGGACACATTGAAATCCATCTGGCAGACCAGAAGACGGTAAGGTTATTGTGATGGGTTGTTTGCACATAATGTATTTCCCGTGGTCACTTGCACTTAGGGTATAATTAGTAGTTACATCCACAATAGCTTGGTAAGGAGTCAATGGTCTCCCCTCCCACTGCCCTATTCCAGTATTAAAAGTTAGAACTTCCCCATCACTAACTGGATTTGTACTAACATCAGCAAACATATTTAAATGTAGTGTAGCTATTCTAGAATCAACCCTACTATTTGTAAAATATAAATTACTACCTTCCCCTATATCGGTCGTTGTGAGGCTAACAACTCCTGTTTGTCCATTAACTGAATCTACAGGTGCGCCACCAGCAGCCGTCGGCTCCCATTCTCCACTTGTTGAATTATACGATAGGACTTGCCCATTAGTAGGTGGGGTTGGACTGATATTAGCCAGTTCTTGGATACTGGTTAAATTAATTTTGGCTTCTACTCTACTTTCGGTGAAATATAAATTAGTTCCTTCCCCTATCTCAGTCGTTGTGAGGCTAACAACTCCTGTTTGTCCATTAACTGAATCTACGGGTGCGCCACCGGCAGCCGTCGGCTCCCATTCTCCACTCGTTGAATTGTATGATAAGACTTGCCCATTAGTAGGTGGAGTTGTACTGATATTAGCCAGTTCTTGGATACTGGTTAAATTAATTTTGGCTTCTACTCTACTTTCGGTGAAATATAAATTAGTTCCTTCCCCTATCTCAGACGTTGTAAGGCTAACAACTCCTGTTTGTCCATTAACTGAATCTACAGGTGCGCCACCGGCAGCCGTCGGCTCCCACTCCCCATTTGTTGAATTATATGACAAGACTTGTCCATTAGTAGGTGGGGTTGTACTGATATTAGCCAGTTCTTGGATACTGGTTAAACTAATTTGGGCTTCTACTCTACTATTTGTAAAATATAAATTACTACCTTCCCCTATGTCGGTCGTTGTGAGGCTAACAACCCCTGTTTGTCCATTAACTGAATCTATAGGTGCGCCACCGGCAGCCGTCGGCTCCCATTCTCCACTTGTTGAATTGTATGATAAGACTTGTCCATTAGTAGGTGGGGTTGGACTGATATTAGCCAGTTCTTGGATACCGGTTAAATTAATTTTAGCTTCTACTCTACTTTCGGTGAAATATAAATTAGTTCCTTCCCCTATCTCAGTCGTTGTGAGGCTAACAACTCCTGTTTGTCCATTAACCGAATCTACAGGAGAAGTGTCAATTGTTGAAGGTTCCCATTCTCCAGTAGCTGAACTATAAGAGAGAACTTGTCCATCTCCTGGGGTAGCAGCACTCACATTGTTCAGTAGACTAAGATCTGTAGCTTCTATTCTAGAGTCAACTCTATAATCAGTATAGTATAGATTAGAACCTTCGCCTATCTCTGATGTAGATAAATCTATAACCCCTGTGAGTCCATTTACTGAAACTATTGGGGCTGAAGTTGTAGAGTTTATCCAATTGGCTCCGTCAAATACTAATGTTTGCCCATTGGTCAACCCCGTAATATTAATATTCCCCAAGTCTTCTAAACTTTTAGAAGAAAAATGAGTATTAAAATTACCAATCGTAAAGTATAGGTTTGAAGCACCTTGTGGAACCTCATCTGTAGTGATCGAAATATCTCCAGTTCGACCATTAACCGAAGTAACATCAGGAATAGGGTAATCTATAAGAGTCCAATGCCCCAAAGCTGTACTGAATATCAATAACTGGTTATCACCGGGACTACTCGCAGCTACGTCAGTCAGATCGTTTAGGGTTAGACTGAGGGGCGACCCACTAGGGCTTAAAGTCGTGGATACCCACTTTGCTAAAGTATCATTCCAGCTAATCACTTGTCCATCTACAGGAGAACCAATATCAACATCAGCCAAGCTCGATAAATTTATAGAGTAATCAGTACTCGTAACTGTGCCAGTCAGCCTTCTAGGGAAAGAGGCAGTATTAGGGGTGAAATTCGCAATATATCGGGCTTGATTTATCGTCAACCGGAAATCTTCTATATACCCTGTCCAACCAATACTAGAAGCCCCTGACGATGTCCCTAATGACATAAACAATAAACTAGGATTCAAAAAACTTTCTTTCAATCCCACGCTATTTGTTTTACTCTGTTCTTCCATGCCGTTCAAAAACAACCGCCAAGTATTCCCGTTTCTAGTGATCGCTACATGATACCAATTATTAACGGCAATGATTGAGGTTCCCGTTAATGGAAATATATTGCCATTACTCAAATAAGCCTTAAAAACTACTTTAAAATGATTTGGGCTTCCTATTTCGTATAAATCAAGAGAGAAATCGGCTTCAGTGTTATTTCCCCTTGACACAATTCTATAGAAAGCGCCACTATTTAATGTAGTAGGGTTAAACCAGGTCTCTAGACAGAAATTATTACTTCCTATAATGTTAGTAGAATCTGTATTAACGGATATAGATGACTTTCCCACGCTACTAAACTCGTAACTATTAGTTGCACTACTATAAGGGGAAATAGGGTTAATTAAAGTTGAAGATTGTGTTGTGGTATTCCCGTTTAGACTACTGTCTATATAAGGTTCTTGTGCAGTGAGAAGAATAGCCACATAATTCCAATAATCGTCGCCAGGGATAATTATACTAGAGATAGATTTATCTACTCCATCTACCAACGATAGGTCAGGTAAAGCGGGTTTCCATTTCAATTCAGTATTATCCCAAGTCAAAGACAATCCATGGCTAGGTGAAGCTACCGCAGTATCGTTCAGAGAATTTAGTGTCACACTACCTAAGAGTTGTTTGGGTATCCACAATCCTTCAGCGCCATCAAAAGTAAGGATGTCCCCATTAGTGGGAACGTAGCTTAATCCCCACGTATCAGGTAAAGAGGCTAGATCAATACTCCGCCACTCAAAAGGTGGAGTTCCATTCCTGGCAGATAATAAATACTTATTATCTGCTGCTTCAGATGTAACGGGGAAGGAGGAGAATAATGGCTCTGTTGAAAGAGGATCGTTGATTACAATCCCGGGGGCAGTATCAGTATAGTGGATAATCCGTCTCCATTCAGGAGGGTCATACTCGTTTTTGGAAGCTTTTAAGAAATATATATTTTCTTCCCCGTCATTATAGATATCAGCCCCTCTTGATAAGAAAGAAGGATAGTCTATGCTAGTTAATTCTAAGGGGTCTCCAGTAACTGTTATCAGTTGCCCTAGTTTCGAGACATGGAGTTCTGAAGGCCCTACCGTTCCAACTCCACCAGAAGAGGCAGCCCCCCAGACTAGCGTTGACCCATTACTTTTTAATACCTGGTCATTGCTCCCTAATGGTAGAGGAGAATATTCGGAACCATTAAAAACTAATACCGAACCTATGCCACTAGACGGGAGACTTGTAGTTATAGGGATAAAAGCGCCAATAGCGACAGCATGAGGTCTAATAATATTGATACCATCGTCAGTTCCAGTTATTGTCGATTTATATCGATATAATCTATTGAAAGATTTTACTAATCTAACGTCACCATCTGCTACTTCGTCTAACGGTAAGTCTCTTAAGATTGTCGGGCTATTTACTGGAGGTTTCCACCCTTCAAAAGCTTCTATAGCAGAATGTATGGAACTTTTAAACTCGGGGATACACCCCAAGGCGGTATCATGAGTAATAGTGGTTAAAAAATAATTTGGGGATGGATAATAAAACGCTATTTTTATCCTATAATTTCCCCCTGGCAATTCCCCACTCCCGACATTCTCCGATAGGTTAATACTGTTATACCCAAAACAACAAAAGTTAGCATTGTTGTCTGGAATGCTTCCTATAGATACCCCTGACAAAAAATTGAATATAGTAAAAGTGTTTACCCCCAGGGATGCTGGAAAGATGAACTCATAATAGTCGATTGAGTTGTATTCTAGATATATCTTCACGAAAGGTGGGGTAAAGTCTGCCCCGGTCATGCCTGCAATAATATCAGGATAATCATCGCGAATATCGCTAGAAAAACTTGTTTGTATAGTCAGGGAAGAATTGATAGATAAGGAGATACTGGAACTGAAAGGACTAGATGTTGCCGTGCCATGTTCTGTACTAACAATAGCTCTCAGGTTCTCGCTTTCTGCCAGGGTATGGGTATTAGGTTTAACTAGAGGAACACCGTTATAAGCAGCTAATAATATAACCTTTTGATCTGATGTATCAGGTTGAAAATCTACCAAAGGAATCTCAGAAGCAAAAGATGTTGTGTAAAAGTTTATGCCTCCTCCTAAAACTGCGGAACCTCCCAGCCTCTTGTCAGGGATAATCCTGAAGCGATCGCCTTCAGGAAATATACCGACACCTGTGACATGACCTATAGGACTAACATGACTGACACTACCTTCATTATAAACAACAAGCCTAATATCAGCACCCATAGGGATTTGATATCTCATCAGGTTGGTATCATAGGCTAATTTAGCGGAAAAGGCAAAAGCGTACCCTGCTGCAAGGTCTACAGGTAAGACAAGCGGGGATGCTGTATTTGTCCAGACTTGATATCCCAGACTAGCAGAAAGAGAAGATGTATCCAACTCCCCTGTAGTTTTCCTAATAACTCCCAATAATTCTACTATAATTTTCCCGCTTAATATTTCTGAATAACTGACTCCGCTACTATTTTTAGTAGCCCCATTTACAAATATTTCTAGATTTAATTGAGTTCCCTTGGGGTAAACCTTCCCCCCAGTCTCTATAAGCCCATTCCTAAACCAAATAACCCTATGAGCACCTTCAAAACTATAGTTTTTTGCTAGAGGCGGAATCAGGAGGACGGTATGTTCATCTAATATTTGGTCAGCGCCATAAGTCCCTTCAGTATCAACGCGATAAACATAGATACCTTTAAAGTCCTCACGCCAAGAACCTAAATCATTATCGTATCGCAAAATTTTGCCATTTGTAAGGTCCTGTCGAACCATCCCATTAACAGGATTTAATGGCAATGAAGTCATATCTGCTACGGTTAAATCTGTTGTTTCTATATGGGAGTCTTCGGTTAAGAGAATATCAATAGGAAGATACTTTTGTGTCGTTTGGTCATTTTCCCGAGCCTCCCATTCTGCTAGTTGAACGCTATCTATGGGATTTCCCGTCGTTTCCCCTGAAATGATAACTTTAAAAACTTCCATCCCAGGTTTTATCAAGCCATCCAATAATTTTACTCGAATTTTATCCCCCACACTATAGTTGCAAACAATGCGATCACTTAAAATATTTAATCCCACTCTATTCTGGAACTGAATCCGAATACCGATTGACCCACTATGAGTCAAACTCCCACCGTTCTCAACGACGCAGTTCCAAAACGATGTTATTTGAGTGGGAAATGATGCTAGTTGTCCTGTCATATCTTTTCTTTATATATTCTTTATCGTTTTGCGCTTTAAGTTAAATAAAAATAACCAGCTATGGATACGCCAATAACGTACTCACTGCCTATTAGATGCGATACTGGTGGATGTAGCCTTTCAACAATGGTAAATTTCCCTGTTCTCCCATTAATAGTTGCGGGGATATTTTCTAAAATATAATTGCCATACTCTTCATAAAACTGGGTATCTACTATATATCCCTCTAGATACTTACGATGAATATCTATCCCGGGCTGAAGTTCTATATTTGGGTCTTTTCTCTCAAAAAAATACCCCGAAACGATGATCGCTTCACTAGAAGGGTGATAATTCCCTAGTCCCAGGGGTTCTCCACTACCTCCTCCTACCTTTTCAAATTGGAGTATTCCATTTGTTATATATCTAGTTATCTTTTGCATTGATTTAGATAACCCAGAAATACTACTCAAATATCCTGGCTTTGATTCATACATTTTGCTAAAAAGTTGACTAAAAGATACTTTACAAAGTAAAATTATTTTATCAACTATAACACTTATAGACCATCTGTGGGGCTATGAGTGTTTAATACAACATCATAAATAGAGGCTAATATGAATATAGCTGTAGATCAGGAATGTAAACAAATTGATTTATTTGATGCCAGCATCTACGAAGATAATTGGCATGGTCGATTGGTAAAGGAAGAATTTGAACCACAAGTGAAAAAGACAGAACTATACGTTGTACATAAAAATGATGTAACTAAAGTTATTAGTTGGAAATATATCGTAGCTTTCTATAATTTCCAATATGGGAAGCCTTACACAATAACTAAACCTTGGATTGATTACAAAGATGTATTAACTTTATATACCATTCAAAAATTGGGCGAGAAGTCTATCTCTTTTAAGGATTACAAATTAGGGAAGCTTCCTCATTTCATAAAAAGGCAGAGGGTATATAGTAATTGTTTTATTCTAGGTAATCGACAAACCAAGCAGGTCTTCGCATCGAATTCATGGGAAGGTTACAAATTATGCTACCAAGAGCAATGCAAAGGATTTCCATCTAAAGATATTTTTATATTGAAGATGGGGCATATAAGCTCAGGGTTATGGCAGAAATTAACTCTAGTGGGGGCGATCGCTAAGAGAAAGATTGAGGCTTAATATTTTTTTAAGAGGATTAGGGAACTGTTTGTTGAAATATTAACTTTTCTTAATCCTTTTGTATGATAAAATCTATATATATAAAGAAAAAGGACGACTACAATGAGAAACTCCGTTAAGGATAAAGTCGTCACAGTCTCAGATATAAATTTAGAACAAGTAAATACTTTCCATTATACTAACACAAAAAACACTGGTAACAAACCACAATTAGAGGGTTATTTTGACTCGTATGATGGCAAAGAATACCTTAAAACATTCGACAACGCAGCCTCACGTCTTTATGACAAGTGGGATAAGGATGAGCATTTTGGTACAGGAGCTTTCTTGACAGTTATACCTGTCGTCCACGAAGGCTTAGCACCTAACAGTATAGAAACCAGTTCTCTAATAGGATTAGATGACCTGCGCAGCGATCCGCGTTTTAGCAATATAGATGGTCGTGGGCAAGCGGTAGTCGTTCTAGATACTGGAATAGATTTAGATCACCCAGCCTTCGGTCCTGACAACAATGGAGATGGAATAAGCGATCGCATTGTCTATCAATATGATTTTTCTGGAACAAATGATGCAGATGCTAGCGACAAGAGTAATCACGGTTCTAATGTCAGTAGCATAATAGGGTCAGAAAATCCAAGTTATCTTGGTGTAGCTCCTGGAGTTGATATTATCCATTTAAAAGTGTTTGGAGATAGTGGTAGTGGCAGTTTTGGGGATATTCAAGAAGCTTTAAACTGGGTAGTCGATAATCACCAAGATTATAATATTGCTAGTGTTAATATGTCTCTTACTGATACAGGCAATTATGACATTTCTCAAACAAAATATGGTATATACGATGAAATAGAAGATATTAAAAATCTAGGAATTACTGTTGTTGTAGCAGCAGGCAATGAATATGAAACTTTTGGTAGCCAAGGTGTAGGCTATCCGGCTGCCGATCCTAATGTTATTGCAGTTGGAGCGGTTTATGATTCAGGAACTCGTGGTTATAGCTATAGTGGAGGGGCTAGAGCTTTTAGTAGCGATCGCGATCGCCTTACACCATTTTCTCAAAGAGATGATGAACTATTGACAGTTTTTGCCCCAGGCGCTCCTATTAAAGGAGCCAATAAAAGCGGTGGTAGTGTAACAATGCACGGTACCAGCCAGGCAGCTCCTGTTATTACAGGGGTTGTGGCATTAGCCCAACAAATAGCTAAAGACAATCTCAATCGCCAGCTATTACCTGATGAAATAGAAAGTTTACTACAATCTACAGCAGTCACCATTAATGACGGAGATGACGAAGATGATAATGTCTCTAATACAGGGTTAGATTTTCCAAGGGTTGATGTTTACGCACTAGCTCAAGAAATTTTAACTTTAGACTCGAAAATTGCAATCAATTACGACTTAACAGCTTTTAACCATACCTATACAGAAGGGGATTCAGGGTATCGTACTATTAGCTTAGTTTTGGATCGGGACTATACAATAAATCCTACTTCTGTAAATTATGACTTGTCATTAAGTACTGCTTCTTTAGGGAGTGACTTTGAGGTAAATGGGGTTTACGGCAATGGTATAACTTATTCGGGAAATAAAATTAATTTTGATTCAGATGCAGGGAAGGCTTACATTAATATTAGAATTTTTGGGGATGAAATTTTTGAACCAGATGAAAATATAACTGTCGAAATAACTAATGCCACAAACAAGATTAATGGTTCTGATGTAAACTTTTCTATTTCAGGAAGTCCTTTAACTGTCACTATAGAAGATGATGATACTCTAGATATGAAGGAAAGTATCGTGGGAGAGGTTGGGACTCTGAAAACATCCACGAGAAAAACAACCATTCATCTAGAGAATAGCTACACAAATCCAGTTATCATAACATCCCTTGGAGGAAACGGTTGGGAACCTTATACTAATCGAATCTCTAACATCAAAGAAGATAGTTTTGATATTAGAATCCAAGAACCTAGTACAGGAACCTCTCCCGGACATACATCAGAAATATCATCATATATGGTGATAGAAGCCGGAGTGTATGCCCTGGAAGACGGATCCAAGATTCAAGCTGGAACTATCCCCAGTTCCAAGACTCGACCTCATCAATTTCCTATAGTCAACCTCGATAAATCTTTTGACAATCCTGATACTATGCTATTTAGCCAGGTGCAGAGTAGCAATGGGGGGGATTGGGTTTATAGTCGAATCCATGCAAAAGAAGGTTCTAGGTTTAGAGTGGGGCTACAAGAGGAGGAATTATTGCGACACACAGGACATACAACCGAGGAAATAGGTTTTGTGGCATTATTAGCAGGGGATAACTCAGACTCCTTCTTTACCAAGAAAACAACTTTTTCAAATAAAACTTTCATTAAAACAGATAAGGACGCGCTATTTGCTGAATCTACTTCTTTGGATGGTATGGATCCTTTCGTAACAAGAATAGATCCGATAGATAACGGATATAGTTTGCGGTTACAAGAAGAGCAATCCTATGATTTAGAAACAGTACATATAGCAGAATCATTTAATATCTTTGGAGCCGATATAGGTAATTTAGTCTCCGTTATCTAAAAAAAAAGGGAGTCCTTCTGTTTTTTTTTCGGAAAGAATCCCCGTTTATATAAGAAAAGTCGCGCCTAGGAAAATATTAACATATGTTAATAATAACTGGAGTCAAATAATTGGCGATCGCTTTTTAGAGACTTAATAAAATTAATTTGCTCATGGGATAAATTCAACCATTCTCCTCTATACTTAACGAAAGGGAAGAACTGTCGTATTTTCCTTTCAACACTTTTCGCTGGTCTACATTCACACTTTATAACGTGCCTGAGTTTGAGATGGGTTCTATTCCCAGTTTGTAGTTGCTTTAATCTTATCTCGGGATGTTTTGAACTGCCTATTTTATACCAATGAGGCTCTCCTGAAATTAGGTAGACATATTGCTGAATATCCATGGTTTTAGAAGTTCTAAGACTGTTTATCATTATCTAAGTATACTGCAGTATCTGCTATTGATAAGTTGACACTCTCGCCGTTAATTTTCTTGGTGAAAATTTAACGGGAGCCACTTTTTGTTCCTCGAATAGGAAATAATGCGGTATACTATCTATCCTGAGTGTATACTGTATTTGTCCTAATACTATTTGCCGCTTTTTCTAACTCTACTCCCAAGTACCCTAAATGAACGGGTTTTATATTAGGAATATTATAGGCAATATCCCTAATCAGCCTCAAGGGAGATTTCCCCTGATACTGGTTTATAAATTCACCTACATTATCAGTATGGGTTACTGATATGGAAACTCCTAGTATCTCTATAATAAAGTTTCCACAATCGTCCTCTAGAGGAGCTTTCCTGAGTTGCTTAAAATAATGATTATCTATTACTCTATCAACAACCTCCCAGGAGTCATCATAGATATGGGCGGACTGACTAATAGTGATTAATGGACCGTCTACAAGTGTTTTCTTGATACCTTTCATAACTTCTTTACGGATATGGGTTTGCAGTTTTCTTAACCCCATGGCATTAGCCGGCCATGCACCAAACATATCGTTTGATCTGAATGTCGCAGTTAGGGATAGTTCATCTTCTATTATCCTGACCCAAATATGGTTAAGGCATGGTGAACCACCTTTCTCATGATCATCTGCATCCCATAGAGACATTACAGCACTAGCTGCATCGATCTCATTTATTAATTTAGTAATTACTTGTGCGATTTGGTCTTTCCCAAACCATGAGCGCAACCTTTGCCCATAAGTATATTTAACACCTTCTCTATAAGTGGCATCCTCTAATATCTGAGGAATATAATCAGTCATATACGTACGACAAACTGGGAGATAATTAGGTACGGGAAAATGTAGCTCAGATGGTTCGTCGGTGACAACTGTCATTAAATCTATAACTTCTTGCCAATTACCATCATATCCTGTCGGTCTAATAATACCTGTTTTCCTTATTCGGTGCAATATCTTTGGCCATGCTTCTGCGATCGTTTTGCCTTCTATCCTATGACCATAGCGATTACTGGGGATAATGTTGGATTGAATTTTTATCTCGGGAAACACTTTAGGAATACCCCATGGCTTTGGAATAACTGCATTGCTATTAATTTTATTGACCATATTCTTGAGTTCAGCAATGTTCTCAAAGTAGAAAAATTTAACTTTTCTCCTGATAGTATTTAAATCATCTAATGGGATTTCTTTATCTATATAACCTATTCGAGACGATATTATCTGCCATACAGCCCGTCCAGACTCCAAAATCTTTTCTTCTACTCCATTGAGGAAAAAATCTCGTAAAGCCTGACATGACCCGGCGTTTCTATCTTCTTTGGTTGCACTTAGTATTAATAGGTAAGTAATATTAGGGTTATATAAAATATTCCTAATAAGATAGCTAATTCCTCTAGTAGAACTGTAGAGGTTACCAATAACAGCATAATCCTTTGAGGTAAAATGTTTAGCAACCTGTTCTCTGACAGTCCAACCAGTTGTAATAGCTATACTGCCTTTTCCACAAAGTAACTGGTTGGGTTTATATTTAGGGTGATATGTAGTCATCTAACTAAACCTTGTTGCTCTATCAATTATCGTGTTGAAAGTATTATACACCTCTTTCTCCAACATATTTCTATCTGGTGAATATTGGATTGTATTGGTAATATTATTGATATTACTGTAATGTTGATTATTGTTAACTTGAGGATTAATATCCTTCATTGTTTGGTAAGGAGTAGTGCTGAGCCTTGGCGTTAAACCTGTTTCTATCCTGTTCAAGGTATTTATAGGATCATAGGTAGGTAATCGCTCTAGTTTATTACTTATTTGTTGCACCTGATTGTTTACTACATTGTTAGTATTGAATCCTCCTCCATTTTGCCCTAGTGCCAATGTTTGATTGGAGATCTGCATAATCTTTCCAAGGTTTCTTACTTCTGACGTTAGGTTCCCTTGAACATCTATCTGAGTTTGAAAATATTTGCTAGGCGTGGCTCGCAATTCCTCTGTTGACTCGTATCGGGGAGTATTATCGGGAATACCTAATCGTTGCCTTGCTTGATCACTAGACAACCTTGAATACTCGCCTTGAAAATAAGTGACTTTGGTAGACTTATTATTACTAATTGGGGTTAGGTATGGCCGTGAATTTGGATCTTTTTGTTGGTCAGATGCCCTAGGTGTTGAGGTACTAGCACCTGATCGCGCTGAGCTAGAATCCCAATCATAATACCATTGACCATTCGGGACAGATACTATTGGGACATTTGGTAGGACGAAACCATACTCCGAAGGGTTTTGGTTTGCTGGGTTAATTTTATCCAAGAATATTTTTATACTCTCTAGACCTACAACGTTATTTTCTTTATTCCTAGAAGTATTCATCTCATGAGATGGGGAATCTTCCTTGTATTTATCCTTTAGAGAGGAAACCCCGAACTGGTCTATGATTTTTGGGGAGGATTGTTGTGATTGGAATGTATTAAATGAGATTGTCTCCGAGAATTTACTCACATTTTCTTGAAATACTCTAAGCAATGAAGCTAATGGAGTCGTTCTCTTCGAATTATTCTCTTGTGAACCCTGCCTATTTTGTTCTTTGTTTTGACGAGGTATTTGGTCATACGCCTGAGCGGGGGGGATAATCGCATCTCTGACAACTCGGAAGGCGGTGGTGAATATATTGCTAGTATCATCCAACTCTTTCCCCATATTATAGTTAGATTGATTTTGAGAAGAATAGTCAGGGGTGTTATAGGATGGCCATAAATTTTCGCGGTGAAGTTGTAAAAGCCTTGTTTGCAATGGGCCACCGACACTTTCTGCGAACTCATCAGGATCATCTACCATTGCTTTACCCGCCATAAATCTAGCGAATTGCGTGGGGGTATTATAATGCAACTCTTTACCAGAATAAAGCCTTACGGCATCTAATAAAATACCATTATCTATGTTGTCAATATCGGATTTTTCTAATTGGCGAATAAGTACTTTTGATTCTTCATTGTTTAATCTTCCTGAAGTAATAAGAACCTCGGCGATCTCTGTCAAAATAGATTGAAATGTCCCTGTGTCCCCTATTTTGTCTAGTATCTCATAGACTCTATCCGCTTTCGGTTTGTTGGCTAATTCCGCAAGTAAGGCTTCTTCTTCTTTTTTGGTTATTCCTTGATTAGAAGTTTCGTTGTGGGTAGAATAAGACTGACCCGTGGACGTCGGAGGTGTTGCAGATGGATTAGTAGGCGTTTCATTAGGTACTGTAGCAGGTGGAGTCGGGGTGACTTCTGGAATATCTCGTAAAGGCGTTACTGGAATTGAATATGTCGTGATTCCCCCATTGCTACTTGAGGAGGTAGATGGTTGCTGAGTTGTAGTTCCTGCACTTGAGTGGGTAGATGGTTGCTGAGTTGTAGTTCCTGCACTTGAGTGGGTAGATGGTTGCTGAGTTGTAGTTCCTGTACTTGAAGGAGTAGATGATTGCTGAGTTGTAGCTCCTGTACTTGAAGAAGTGGATGGTTGCTGAGTTGTAGTTCCTGCACTTGATGAGGTAGATGGTTGCTGAGTTGTAGTTCCTGCACTTGATGAGGTAGATGGTTGCTGGGTTGTAGTTCCTGTACTTGATGAGGTAGATGGTTGCTGGGTTGTAGTTCCTGTACTTGATGAGGTAGATGGTTGCTGGGTTGTAGTTCCTGCACTTGATGAGGTAGATGGTTGTGGCTGTTGGTTCCCAGAGTTATTAATAGACGCTACTTGTATTTGATCTGGCTTTATGGTTTGTGAAACATATTTTTCTATAGATATAGGATACCTTTTACCGTCTTGTCCTACTATAGAGAAATCTTTCCCTTTCAGCGAAAAAGCCAGGACTTGTAAAATAGCCTCAATTAACTTATATATACTTTTTAACACCAATAGGATTTGTTCATCAATCCCAATCCCGAGCTGATTCTGTAAAGTTCTAGCGATCGCCAAGTTCCCCTCATTGTTCTGGAGTAAAGCTAAGCTTTCGGTAACTTGCTCTGCTTGTTGGCTATCCTGAAGATTCCCCTCGGTTAAATTCCGATAAGTGTCAGTTGCTAAATTGTCGAAAAGTGTCCCCAAATTCTCAAAGCTTGTACTAAGATTCCCGCCTTCCCCGTAAAGGCTTATACCTAATCCTTGCATTAATTGGTCGAATAGTAATATACTTTTATCTTCCTTTGGTGTGGGAAAAGTATATGTGTCTACAGTTCCATCAGGGTTTTCAATATAAATATGTGGGGCTTGTGTTTCTCCTGTTAGAGCCTCTGTAACATCTCTAGGATTAAAAAAGTCACGACCAACACCTTCTTGGATATTATCCAATAATCTTGCAAACCCCGGAATAATTTCATCTCTAGCGATACTCCCTTGAATATGCTGAAAAGTCCCGTCGGGTAATTGAATATATCCGTTATGTTGATCTTGCTTGTTCAGATCTATTTTTTCTCGACTTCCGTCGGGATGTACAATATAACCACGCCCTTCGCTTTGCCGCTTCTTGTCAGGTGTTAACTTCAATCGCCGATTAAAATCCTCTAGATTGCTCGGAATATTTCTTCCTGCTTGCTTTAAATTGTAGAGATTTAAGGCATAATTTGGGTCTAGAGATCTATTTATTGCAATATCACTTTCTAACTTCTCTCTTGCTGTTTTTTGTCTAGTCAAAAATGTCTGAAACTCAATCTGAGATAGTTCATTTACGACATCAACATTTTCTTCTTGTAATTTAAGTTTCTCCTCTGCTAACTGTATTCCCTGAGCTGCGATCGCTAGCTCTATATCTGCTACCATTAAAAGCCTAGGATCGTTGTTAACGATAGCTTCTTTCACTGCTTTTTGTCTATTCGTTTGTGCGTCAAGGTATGCTTGTTGTGCTTTCATTTTAGCTACCTTAGCCTCTTGTAAAGCAATCCGGGCAGTAGCTTTCTCCCTCTGTTTTTCTAAAGCTAATATCTTAAGTTGGATAGCTTGTTCTTCTAGTAAGAATCTAATTTTTTCCTTTGTCTCATTTGAAATGGTTATTTCTTTAGCCCTTTGAAGCCGTTCAGGTGTTTTACCGGAAACCCCCAAATAAGTTTGTAACGGGAATATCTTACGGGCAGCATCCTTCTTCTCTTCAGGAGTAGCCTTTTCATCCTGAAGGATTCTAGTATATTCTATAAGCTTATCTATTCCCGTTATTTTAATATCAAATCGCTGTTGAGTTAATTCATTAACCGCCTTAAGAAAATTCTCCCTTGCTTTCTCTAGGTTTATAACCTGTTGTAGTTTATCACTATAAGCGTTTAGGTAGAATGTAGCTTTGCTGTACCTAGCTACTTCTAAATTTCCTAAAGATTTAAGTAAGTTATTTCTTTTCTCTAAAAGGTTGGTATTATATTCTAGTTGTTGATTAGCTAAGGCCTGTTGTGCGTTTAGTAATGTCTTCTCTTTTTCCTGTATCTCTAATATTATGATATTTCCAGTTTTCTGTTTTTCAAGAGGTTCTAGTGAGTTATTATTATTTATTTCCTCTAAACTCCTAGTCAAGATCTCAATACTCTCATTTAAGGATTGAATCTCTGATGACTTTAACAATATTTGAAGTTCTCTCTCTCCTATTTCGCCATTAACCTGAGCTCTTCGGGCTTTTATTTCTCTGACATTTGCATTGCTAGTCACAGGTTGTAGTAAGTATTTTTCATTCTCTCGGATAATACTGATGATACTATTATTTATAGCTTGTATAGTCCGATTGTATTCTGCTAGACCTTTAGCAAATGTGGAGATAAGAGAATTGAGTTTTGCTACTTCCTCTTGCGCTTGCTTAGGATCATCTAATAAGTCCCTAGTAGCTTTTAACATCTCTCTAATGGTCTCAGCTTGGACTCTAAGCCTTTCTTTATCTAGTTGAGCTATTTGTCGGGTATTCTGAAGTTCCTCTACTTTAGTATTAATAGAATTTTGATATCCTTCCTCATTATATTGGAGCGTTTCTAGAAAGGGGAGATCTTCTTTTAATTGTTCCAATAGAGGGAAATCATCAGTGTCGAACTTGTTATTTATATCAGACTTATCTAACTCATCAATAACATCTTTTATATCCTGTTGGACTCCCTCAAAGATATTTCCAAAAGTCTCATTAAAATCGGCTACTTGTTGTTGGCTCAACCCGGATAGCGAGTTCTGTGCTTTAACTACGTCTTCCTGGACGGTTAATTTAGCTAGCTTTTTCTCTAGTGCGTTGGACAACTTCCCAATATTTCGAGTGGCAGTTTCAGCAGCTTGGCTTAAACTATCAATCTGAAGGTCATTAAAAATAAAATCAATAACAGCGATCGCTTTATCAATTTCTTCTACTTTTCTCTTCAACCTATTTATAGTAGGATCTGCCGTCTCTTTAGGAATAATTCCCTCTGAAACTTGTTTCTCTAGTCCTCCTATTTGAGCTTCGGCGCTTGCTTTAGCTCCTCTCAGTCCTTCGGTAGATGCAAATAGATTGGGCGCTCGTTTTTGTTGAGCCAGAATCAAGTCTTCCAGTTTGTCTCGTTCTTCATTCTTTTGCAATTTAAGAGTATCTATATTTGCTAGATTCCCCGAAGCTTCCCCATAGAGAATCTGTTCTTGAAGTCTTTGTACTTTCAACTTTTGTGCTTGAATTAAAGGGAGATTATCTTGTAACGTCTTTAACTCATATTTTAGAACCCCTGGATTAATAGAATCAATATTAAAACTTTCAGCTACCCCCGTCTCTGTCTGCTGATTCCTCAATCGAAGTCCCTCTCTAAACAAAGGGCTAAACTTATCATTGTTGTACAATAACTCTGAAATTGCTTTTTCAAAAGTTCTGACTCCATCATCGATCGCTCTAAAATTACTTTCCGCCCTGGTTGTGAAATCGTGCTGAGGTAACTCGGATACGATCTGCCCAGCGCTTCCCTGCAATATTTCAGCGTTTTGTCGTAGGAGAAGTATTATTTCCTTTTGTTCTTTAGTGCTTAAATGTTCTATATTTAAAAAATCTGCTAAAGCCTTGGTAGGGTCTTGATTATTTTCCACTGCTCTAGTTTCGATCGCGTCCAATGTCATAACAAAAGATTCAGCTATCGCCACCCCTTGTTCGGCATTGGCTCCATTCTTAATAGCAGGAAATGCGGTCTGAGGGTGAAAAGTTATCCCTGCTTCAGGATCGTAGAATTTTCTGTCATATTGAAAACTATTCAAAAACTCAAAAGCCCTAGCAAAGTCTGCTTTTGCCCCGAGCGTCCCAAATTCACCGTATACTGGGTTTAGAGTCGTCGGAGTGTTATTGATAGATGTATTTAAAAGGTTAATACTAGATGCGATTGAAGCTAAATCCATCTGGCTTTCTTCCACTCTTCGAGCAAAATCTTTAGTTGCATCTGATGCGGCGTCTAACTGAGTCCCGTATTTAGTCAGACTATCTATATTAGCGTTTAACTCTTGCCCTAAGCGATATAGCCCTACACCACCATCTTGTATAGCTTGATTATATTGGTCTTCAGAGATTAAATTCTGTGCCAACAGTACGTCTAGAGCATATTGTGATTTACCTTCCTGTTCTCTTGAGAGGATGCTTTTATTTCGATTTGTGTTCAACAGGTTTTGCGCACCTATGATTAAATCATCAGTATAGAGGTCTGTCCCCACGATAGCTTCCCCAAACCCAGCAGTAATAGCGAGTCCTTGTCTCCCATATTTAGCAGGGTCGTCGACATCAGTTATTCTTCTTGTATATCCATCTTCAGTATTCGCTAGGCTGGGAATTAGGGTGTTGTTAAATATTTGTTCAAGTTTCTTTGTAGCCTTAGTTAATCCTCTTAAATTTTCAAAATATCTAAAACTCACTCTAGAAGCATAAGCCATAGCCGTAGCGAAACTTAATAACCCCATAGTTAGTATCTGACTGCCTTCTGTTAATCCCCCAAAGGCGCTGGCTTTAACATTGGATAGAAAATCTTGGTTTTTCAATTTTTCTATCCAAGTTGTTTTGCGGATTTCAGATGCCATCGTCCCTAGATTTCTGATTACAGGGTTAAATCCTCTCTCATTTAGGATTTTTAATAATACTGAGGTTTGGGATAAGATAACGAATAATGTAGCGACTCGCCCCAATACTCCACCAATAGCTTTAATTACTCTGGTTCCCAACCCTTCCTGATTGGATGAAGGTATATATTTAGATTTGTTATTTTCGGATCTTTCTTTTGCTTTGTTCCCTCTAAACCGTTCTTTTTCTTCTCGTGTAGCTGGGACGGAAATCCTTCCTATATCATTAGCTTTAAGTAATCCGAACCCGATTAGAATAGTACCTATAACCACAGCGATCGCAGACAAAATTGCTAGTAGTGGATTAAAAACACCAATAAGTAAACCCACTTTAACCGAAATTCCTCCTAAAGCCCCCGCTAGCACCAGGGTTCCCCCGGCGATGTAACGAAAGACTTCCCCTATTTGAGCTAAATGATAAATTGTATGCGCGACAACATCCTGTAATAGCTTAAATGCTTTAATAGGTATGGTAATGACAAATGTCAGGATATCTGCTATTTGCTTAACAAGTCCACCATCTTGGAAAGATTGGACAATAGAGAACCATACAGAACCGATAGCACCAGCAACGACGTACTTGAATACTTGCATCATCATATCTACAGGGTCTGTAAATTCCGCGCCTGTAACTCCGGCGATAGCTTGTCCCAAACTATCAATAAATAATGCTGATAAGAAAGGCGCTAAAAAGGTGAATGTACTTGCGTATACTTTCGATATAAGCGCCACAAGGTTACTTTGAAGTCCAGTGGCATTAAATATAAATAGACTCCCTATGACGACACTAGCAGCCAGCCCTATAAAAACATTTTCTATAGTTTGTCCTAATGCTGCAAGATTGTTGCCTACAAAATCTAAAATATTAGCGATCGCTATCCCTAGACCTGTAATAACTCCCCCGAACTCATCAAGAAAGACGCGTTTGATTTTGATCACAGCATTCTCAATCTTCGTCATTGCTCCGATGAAACTAGAACTCATATTCTCAGCTCCACTGCCATATTCTTGATTGAGTTGTTGTGCGACTCTGGGGAGAACATCCTCAGCTAAAAGTGATCCAGATTCTAGGAGCCGATTAAACTCTCTAACATCTAGATCAAGTGCTCTCGCAAATAAATTCATTGCTCCGGGTAATCTTTCCCCTAACTGCTGTCTCACCTCTTCCGCACTAAGTTTTCCTTTTGCCATTATTTGAGACATTGCAAGAAAAACTAGATTGGCATCTTCTGTATTTAAACCTAATGCTGCGATCGCCTTAGATAATCCCGAGAACAAATTCTCGACTCCTTTACCTTCCAGTTTTGTGAATTTGGCTGATGCAGCCAACTTAGAAAACCCCTCTACAGCCGGGAAGAAAGGTATATTCAACTCCTCGGTCACTCCTGATGCAAAATCAAAAAGCTCTGCTGCTTTCTCACTATCTCCACCGATGGTTTCCAACCTTATTTTCACTGGTTCAAGAGTAGTTAATAGCTGAGTAAGCTGAGTGATATACCCCCGCATAGTTCCTATTACTGTCCCTATTCCCACAATAAAAGGAAGTAAAGAAGTTACGAGAGGAGCTAATAAAGTTAATGCTGATGTTATCGGAGCAAACATAGTAGCCGTAGCTGCGGAAACACCGATAGCCTCTACGCCTATTTGTCTCCTCTCTTCAGAGTCAGTTATACCTAATTCTTCGCCCTTTTCTCCTAAAAAATTCTGTGCATACTCTATCACCCCTTGTAATCGATTTCCCCAACGTTCCCCCATGCTTCCCCCGGGTAAAAGTAGGCTAAGCTTAGTAACCAATGAAATAATCTTCTTTAGCAATGAGACTACAACAACCCCACCTGTCAATCCTGCTATCCCAGTAAACATGACCTTAAAGGTATCAGACGTAAAGAAATTCCTTAAGTGTTCAATGAGACTATCCGTATTGGATGAAGTGGGTTGAGGGTTATTCGATTCCAAGGTATCAATCCATGGATCAGCTATTTGATTCTGTTCCGGTAACGATTGATTATTCTTCTTCGTGCTATTGAAAAGCCTTTTAATAGATCCTAATACTTGCTCAATTATCTCCTTAATAGGAGTAGTAATACTAGAAATCCCAAAAGTTCCCTCTGATATATTATTTGTCTTTATGCTACTGTTAGCTTTAATAAGCTTCTTATTAAAGACTGTAAATAATCGAATTGTTTTTTCTAGAAGCCTCAATAAAACAGCAACCTTATCACTAAGTACTCCTGTTTGGGAATATCCAGCCTTATTTTGCTCTATTCCATTAGAATACAAGATATCTTCTTTAGGAACCTTCTTAGCGCCTAATTCCCAAGGTAGTGGGGGTATAGGAATATTGGGCTTAGTAGCGCCTAATTCCCAAGGTAGTGGGGGTATAGGAACATTGGGCTTAGTAGCGCCTAATTCCCAAGGTAGTGGGGGTATAGGAACATTGGGCTTAGTAGCGCCTAAT
>JAAUXW010286095.1_pt1 | contig 28721 bp, 37 predicted proteins | sample 7278141 | NCBI WGS metagenome assembly JAAUXW01 (sample SAMN14350115, study PRJNA611818) | marine sediment metagenome | isolation source: surface marine sediment (2.1m) | place: French Polynesia: Moorea | collected 2018-08
GGCATGTTTTATTCCACAGTACGATCGTGTGATATTTTCCCTGCTTTTCGATTTTACGTTCTACGCCGAACGATTTGAAAAACGACTTCGTGAACGTCCTCGAAAAGTGCTTACCGTACTTGCCCTCGACGTCTTCAAATTTGTCCTTCTTCGTGATCTTCACCGTCAACACGACCGCCCGTTGAGCAAGATCGAGGAACCGTTCGACCATCCTCTCCGGGGTGTACGAGTGAATAATCACCCGCGAAGCAAAGACGACGTCGTGCTTCTGGACAGTCCAATCATCCACCGAACGATGTGCGAAGACCTCCTCCGGAAACCGTTCCCGGGCGAACTCGATGGCCGTCCGGTTTATGTCAATTCCGGTGTAGTGTCCCTTGAATCCCCGGAAGCGAAAATATCCGACCGCATAACCCGTGAAACAGCCAACGTCGAGGATCGACTTCGGGTCGAGTTCAAGGACCTCGTCGCACGCCGGGATATCAAAACCGACTCTCTTCGGGTTCTTGATCCACGTCTTCTCCGTGTCACGGTATTGCCCGAACACATAGGCGGGATCCTCGCGAAGATCCTCAAGCGAGAGCATTACCACATTCCATTGTCACGAGCCTTGCCCCCGCCGAGAAGCCAGGTCGCCCAGAACCAATACTTCGACCGGATATAGCGGTCCTCGTCCACGAGGATGTCCTGGAGGACCTGGGAGGCCTGCCAGTTGGTCACGAGGGTCCCGTCGTCCCAGGTCCCGCGGTCGCAAAGCATATCATGAACCCACCAGCTCTCGGACCAGATATCAAAGGCCCCCGTCGCCCCGTCTGAGAGATAATCCTTCGGGACAGTCACCCATTTTCGATACCGCTCACTGAAGTATTCGATCTTGTACGGACACCGATATTTCTTCCCCATTTAATCCTCCAGGACCTCGGTCACGGCGACACCCGTGTCCCCGATCTCGAAGTGAGACAACCGGATCGAGATGTCATCCTGCTCGAACCGCATGGGCACATAGAACTCCCCACCCCAGGCGAGAGAAGCCCCGGAGGCCAGAGCACTGACCAGGGTCACCTGGCCAGTCGTTGCGTCCAGGGTCCAGTCCGTGGTGATGGTCAGCTCGTCATAGACAGAACTGGCCGGGGCCTTCCGACCGACCCGGACCGTGCCGGCCTTCGGTTTGCGGATCGTTCGAACCGTCGAGGCCAGTCCTGTCGCATAGGTCTTGGTCAACTGGGCGACCGTCTCCCCACCGAGGGCACTGGCGATAATGACCTGGTCGGCGAATCCGGTCGAGGCCGTCACACTGCCCCCCAGCGTGTGAAAGTCCGACCAGTCCTTGACCAGGAAACTCCGCAGCTGTCCCTTCATCGCGTGGAAAAAGTTCAGGAGAGCGTCGAGGTCCTCCTGGTCCTGGACACCATAGGAGATATCACCCTTTAGAATCGGGATCGATCGCATGGCATTTCGCTTCTCGTAGCCTGTCACACCCCCTGCGACCAGGGTCTTATACGTCACCCGGAACACGGACCCGTACGAGATCCGATCGGGCAGGATCCTGTTATCGATCGCCATTTACATATTCCTCCCGGCATTCTCCATCTCTCGCTGGAGATTGTTCACGACCTGAGATTGATTACGGGCAAAGGTTCTTTCGTCCTTCACCCCGTGGAGGTGCATCTGAATATTGACCGATCGACCCATCCCGTCAGCCTGTCCCGGGGGCATCTCGACTACACGCGCCCCAGGGGTCGACCGAAAGGCCACCATCTGGGAATCGGTCCCACCGGCTCCCCCGACACGAAAGTCGAGACCATTGGCACCGCTCGCCATCCAAGAGCTGAACAGCGAACCCAGCATCCCACCGAACCCACCGCCTCCCGCGGTGCCCGTTGTTCCACCCGCCGCAGGTTGTGCCCCGGTCTGCGAACCCGCCTGGGCGAACGCACTGCTGAAACTCTGGGCGAGCTGTCCGACCATCTGTCTGACTGCCATCCGTTGAATGTCCGCAAGGATCGAATCGACGAGAGAGGAAAAGTCGAGCTTGCCCGTCTCCACGAAGTCGACCAGGGCATCCTCCGCCCTCTGGAAGGCGTCCGTCGTGGCTTGTTTGACCTGACCGAAGACATCGGTCGCCGTCTTCCCGTACTCCATTACACCGGCTTTCATGCCTTCGAATGCCTGTTGCTCAACCGTCAGTTGACCCGTGGCCAGGGCCGCATCACGGACCGCAGCCTCCAGTTCCCGCATCCGCTCATTATACGCCCCCTGACTGATCACCCCGTTCTCGATGAGGACGTTCAGTTTTGCCATCTCTTCGGCCCGTTGCTTTTCGGCGGCCATGACCGGATCGACACTCGCTGCATAATCCCCGAACGTCCGGATCTGTTCCTGGAGGGCGGCCTTGTTTCTCTCAAGTCGTTCGGCGAGAGCGACGTCCTCCTCCCCTCCCAGGCCCCGCAACGTTTCCTGGAGTTCGTTAATCGAATCGATCTCGGCCTGGAACCCGACCCGCACGTCCTGATCCTGAGCCAGGGATCGGGCCTCCTTGCGAGCCTCGTTCAGTTTTTTGATGGCCTCCGTCACTCCTGTCGTTTCCAGGATTTCCTCCTTCTGGGCTTCGAGGACTTTCATCTCGGCGGTCGCATATTCCTCGGCGGTCAGTACACCGGCTCTGCGTGCCTCGTTCAGGAGTTTGAGCTGTTCCTCATATTTGCGCACGGCAGCTCCGACGGGATCGAGTTCATCCCGCAGAGACTTCAGAGCCTTGGTCTGCTCCTTCGTCAGTGTCACGGCATCATCGGCCCCCGGGGGAGGGGCACCGACACCTCCGCCCGAGGTCGTCAGATCACGGGTTGCGTCCGCCAGTTCCTTTGTCTTCCTCTTGCTGATCTCGGCGAGGCGAATCTTCTCAGCCTGCTCGACGTTATCTCGTCGCAGGATCTTGATCCAGCCGTCGTGCTGGTCCTTCAATTTGCGAATCTCTTCTTCGAGTGTCGTCGCTCCTTCGGCACCCATACGAAGACCGGAGGCCGTCTTCCTCATCGCATCGACAGTCTCATCGGCAAAGCCGAGAGTCAGGACTTCTAGTTTATCGGCGGACGATTCGATGAAGGTCGCGAGAGCACCCCGCATCCCGTTCAGCATCGTCTCCCATCCTTTCTCGATCACCGTGGCCACGACGTTAAACGTGAACTTGATCTCCTCCCAAATCATAGCCATCGTGTTGGCGAAGATTCGAAACTTCGCCTCGACGATTCTCAGGTTCGCCGTCAGACTGTTAACGAATGACGTCAACCCCTGGACGGCGGTGCGAAAGAAACTCTCGTTTTCCTGACCGATGTCGATTAGGAAACCACTCCACGCAGATTGCAGGGCCAGGATGTCTCCTCGGAGGTTGTCGTAATTGGTCGCCGCCTGTTCGGCCGCAACGTTCGTGCCAGTGAGCTTCTCCGTAAACTCTCCGAGGGCACCTGTCCCCTGGATCAGGATGTCGGCTGCGTTCAGGTTCTCGACGCCGAAGATCTTCACCTTCTCAGCGACGGACAGGTTCGCATCTCCGAGGTTCTCGAACGCCTTTTGCAGTCCGACAATCTTCGGATTGAACTGGTCCGCCTGGGTCTGCAATCGCACGATGATATTTCGCAGGTTGGTCCCGGCCTCGGCCCCTTTGATGTTACTCGTCGCAAGAACCTGGACCGCCGCGTTCGTTTCCTCGAAACTGATCTTTGCAAGGTTCGCGGCCGTGCCCGCCTGTTTCAGGGCGGCCGCCGTGTCGAGGATAAATGAGGCACCGAACTTCGAACCGGCTGCCAACACATTGATGAACCGATTCGCATCTTCGGCCCCGGTCCGGAACTGGTTCAGGGAGGCCCCGAGAATGTTCGCCGCATTGGGGAGGTCGGTGCCGGCTGCGGCTGCCAGGGTCAACGCCTGTTCCGTAGTCTCGGCCAGGGCCGCAGCATTTTCCAGGAGATCCGGTTTTGCCGACGCCATCAGGGCGAAACCTTCGAGGGCCTGTTGACCGGAGAAGATGGTCGTGCGGCCGAGTTCGAGGGCTCTCTGTTCCAGGAATTCCAGGTCCTCTCCGACCGCCCCCGTAATCGCCGAGAGTTTAGACAGTTCGAAGGTGAAGGCGTCGATCTCCCTGACCACGGCCCCGAGGGACAAAGCCACCCCCAGACCGGCGAATGCTCCTCGCACGGATAGGATGGCACTCCGGGCTTTCGAGAGTCGATTGAATACGGCTTGCGTGGTATCGCCGAATCGTTTGAACCGACGAGACAGACGGGCGACACGGTTCTCCGTTCTCTTCAGAGAATCATTAACCTGATCGGTGCCCCGCTTGGCCCCCTGGCTATCAACGACGATTCCGGCTCGGATTACTGTGTCTACCATGAGCTTTTGCCTGTTGCTTCACATTCGTCTCGAAAAACCTTTTCGCACTCCTGTCAGCCGCTCGAAGAAACTGCATGTACTCTTCGACGGGTGTCTCCATTAACACCGGCACCTCTCGCCGATATGCCAAGGCCGCCACGGCCGAGACCGGAGGCGTGCCAGCCGTCAATGCCCACCACGCCTCGACGATCGGGACCAGGTCGGGAAAAAGTTCCGGTTCCTCGGGGGCATTCTCCTCGCCCATCTGTTCCCGGATGACATCCAGAAAGTCCATCCGGTCCCCCCACTGGAGCTGGAACGTTATGACTTCCCCAAATTCTCCACACCCTCCTCCAGGTCCTCGGCCTGGTATGCCGCCAGATCCATCGCCTCACCCTGAACGAATTCAACAAGCCAGGACTGAGCGGGATCCTGCAAAAGTCTCAGGGCCTCCCCTTTTGAATAGGGCAGATCCTCGCCCCTCTGTTTGAGTCCCTTCCACCCGAGGAGAATCGTCTCGGCCATTGCCTGGGCCTCGATCCGGTCTGCGACATCTTGGGGCAATTCACTGCGACGGTGCCGGCGAAGGTACGGTTTGACTGCCCTCTGGACGTACGCCTTATGCGTCGGATTCATCCATCGGGCAATGAGAAACGACGTCTCGTCGTCATAATCCACCCATCGCCCCTCGCGCTCAATCTTGTCGTCGATTCTCGTCTGGTTCAGATCCATAGATTCTCTCCCGTGTGTGGTGGCATCGGTAGCGCATCGCACCCCGGACGTCTCGATAGGAGATCGCCCGGTCGCAATGCGGGGTTGAAAGATCGAAGATCCTGCACACGGGGCGGGCACCACCTTTACCCTCCCAGGGCACAAGATCTTCGATGATCGGTTTAAGCATCCAGGGCCGTGACCTGGATCGTGTAGTTTCCTGTCTCGGAAACGAACGCCCCGAAGGAAATGTTCTGCACGACGTCCTGATTTGCCCCTTCGGCATTCGCCGTGGCCTCGGTCAACCTGATCCTGGCGACGTCGAAGACGTACGAGTTCCCGGCGAGGTCGGTGACTTGAAACCGAAAATCGACGTTGTCCTTGTTGACGAAATTATCCAGGATGTCATTGTTCAGATAGAACGCAGAAAAGTTTCCAGTGACGGCGGCGTTACCAAGGCCAATGCCAGAGTTCACGTCGGACCCGACGCATTGCTGATCTCTGGCGTTGTTGTCGAGGGAGATCTCCGCACTCTGGAAACAGATCCCTGTTGCGATCGATCCGTTATACCAGATTCGCCCGACGTTGCCCGAGCTGTTCATCACTGTATTAGTCGACTGCTCAGACGTGGCCGAGGCCACAGTGACAGAACTCAAGGCTTGGGACTTACCCTGGAATCCGAAAGTGCCCGTCAATATGGCCGCACTCTCCAGGCTCAGGGTCATGGTCGAACCACGCATCCCGGCATAAGTATGATATTCGTCGAGGTCCGCAAAGTGTTTCTCAAATGTGACGCTCTTTTTCAAGACGCCGTTCCTGATGTTGTTGCCCATCAGCAAGGTCGATGCGCCAAATGCCTCGTCGGAGAAGACAGCCGTCGCCCCGGAACTGACCTCGGCGAGGGTCAGAGTGTTATCGTTTCCGGCCGTGACATTGGCCAAGACTCGATAATCACCGTCATTCGAGGACGTGGTCGCATTCGAGATCCGGAAGATATGCCCGGACAGGACACTGGCCGCAAGACCACTGCCGACGTCCACGGTGCCCCCGGAAAAGGCCGCCGAGGCCCCAGCCCCGGACACCCGGGTCGAGACCCAGTTAGCATGGAGGGCGACAGAGGCAAGACGTTCGAACTCGGCCGAATACCTCAACTCGAAATTGACATCGCCCGAGGCACCGCCGCCGACGACTGTGTGGTCCGAGACGTTACGGTCGGACCGAATCGTCTCGGACGTTACCGTGGTCTGATCCGATCGCAGACCCTCCCCGGTGTAGTTAACCTTCTGGACATTCGGCCCCGTGGGCGTGTCCCCCCAAGTCGCCTCCTCGATAAATCGGAGATCGACGCGATTGCTGTCGGCATAATCTGGCATGTTTTGGCCCCCGTGATAATTCGAGACATTCGAGGAGGCCAGGGGTGGGTCGAGGCTTTTGAACGAGGACCCACGGGCGAGCTCGTCCCTTCAATTATAGTGCATACAAAGCAGGAACAAAAATCCCGACAACCGGTTAATGGGAAAAAGTTATGATAGGGGCTTGCGTTTCCGGAAACGATCGTCTATTATTCCTTTGACGGTTGAGAAAACAGAGACAGAAAGGAGAAAGACAGATGGCAAAGCAATATAAGGTACTGAATCTTGACGGAAATCTGATCGACGTCCGCAAATCCAATAGCAACCGCGTTTATTCGCACGCTGTGATCTGGAATGGACACTATGCGGTCAGCTACTGTGGACGGTACGACCTAGCATCGAAGAGACGTGACCAGTTAAACAATGGCGCAGGTCGTCCTGGTGATTATGAAATCGTCCCGGTCATCGAGATCGATTCCGCCGAATACCGTCAGTGCAAGAAAGAACTCGCCGCCTAAGACCACCGCACCGCCCCTTCGGGGGCGGCCCCCCAGAAAGGAAATTACGATGACTCAATACTACCACCTGGCCGCAACCGTGAACGACGAGATCAAGGACGTTCTCGTCGAGAAGGAGACCTTCGAGGATCCGGACGAGGCGAACAACGACATCACCTGGTTCTTCGTCCCGTCGGCAACAGGTCACAAGAATTATGGACTCGTCGACATCGTCGGCGGTGATTTCCTCCCTGACACGATAGGAGTCTGACATGGCCAAGACCGTAGCGGAACGCCTCCGCAAACTGAAGAAGTCCCGAGAGGACGCCGGACTCGTTCGTGTCGACGTCTGGGTCCCCGACGGAAAGCAGAACGACCTGAAGGCCTATGCCGAGAAACTCAGGAACGAACACTTCGCAACACTACTGGAGAAAGACAGATGAGAACGAGAAACTCACAATTCACCCCCCGAGAGGCCGCCTATTCAATCGCTATCGACTGGTTGCACGCCGTCTATAACGAAAGAACAGCCGACATAGAGGACATCGACGACCGGGCCAGCGTTCAACGAGAAGTGCGCCGCCAGGTGGCCGCATTACACAATCGACTGCTGCGTCAGTCCGGACTCGATGGATTGGAGATCGGAGAATGAAGACATTCCACACGCACCGCATCAAACCGGTTCGCCGGTTACTGACGAGAGTCGGCGAGGAGTGGGTCGTGATCGGTCTCGTCCGGGCAGTCCCGGGCGGGACCTTTCAGTTCCTGCCCTCGATGCAGTTCCAGTGCCACGGTCGAAGGCCCTCCCGCAAGAAGTGGGAGGACCCCGACAAGGCGATCCCCCGCTGGGCACGTTCCCTGGCGACTATCATCGAGCACCCTGAAGAGGAGAAAGAACATGGCGATCAATAAACTGACCGATCTCCACGTATACCAGAACGACGACGGACTTCTCTGTCTGAAGTTCCCCAATGATCCCTCCCCGGAACTCACCCTCCGGCTGAAGAACGGGATGCGAGTCAAGGAGTTCTACACTGCCCCGAGTGGTCGTCTCGTGTTCGTCCTCCAGGGGACCAAGAGGACCCCCGGAGTGTCCGGTCAATAAGGCTAAAGTTCTCGCGGTGCCGGTCGATATCGTGGATAGACATCCACGAAGGAGATCAACATGGGCACCGCGACAGAACTTTTCGAGATTATCTTCCACGATGACAAGGGCCGCCGATACACTGACCGCCTGGGGATCCTGGGCCAGGCTGTACGGTATGCCCATCGCCTCATCAAAAGTGGGTATAATGGCGTCGACGTCCGGAACGTGTACCGGGACAAGTACGTCGACCCGATGCTCCTTGAGGACATCGCGTGGGCGAAAAGACTGATATCTGAAACGGGAGAGACTGATGAACGACTGGAAACCAAAACCTGAGGAGATCAACGGGGCACTGGAAGCATTCACCATTCACGGGAAGACGATTCCCGAACACATGCGACCAGCGTTCGTCCGGTATCTTTGCGACGGGATCATTCCCGGGGACTTCCTGCGGGGTGTTCTGGCAAACGATCTCAGGGCGACCGTCATGACCGCCTCGGACGAGAATCTGGAACTGCTACCGGTTTACGTTTCGTTTCTGGATAACCACGCCCCGGAGGATGCCTGGGGTTCACGAAAAGCCATCAGGGAATGGGCTGCCGCCTTCGCGAGAGACCGCGGGGCACCTTAACTTTCACCATCAACCTAGAAAGGAGAACGACATGGCAATGATTAACTGCCCTGAGTGTAAAAAACGTGTATCCGATACCGCCACCGCCTGTCCTCATTGCGGGGCACCCATAACGGGAGCCCGGGAGGGCACCGCGGCGGGGGCACCATTGACGACGGTCCAGGAGACCAGCAAAAAGTTTAAACTGCAGATCCTACTCGCCGCCCTCGCTTTCTGGGGCGGATTGGTGTTCCTGTTCCAGGGGAATGACACCGCCGAAGGGGCGGCCAATATCTGGCCCATGATCGCAATGCTGTTCGGTCTGATCTGGTACATCGCAACAAAGTTCCGGGTCTGGTGGCATCATAAGTAGACCCCTCAACCTAGAAAGGAGAACGACATGAAACGACACATATTAATCCTGGCACTCACCATCACCACGGCCCCAGTCGTGGCCGATGATGCGCATTCCCTCGCCGATGCCCAGCTGAAAATGATCAAGCAGTGTGCGTCCTGGTCGAACAAGGCCGAGTACGAAATGATTGCCTATCAGATGGGCATGACGTTAGAGGATGCGCTCGCTAATCAGCAGAAGTTTTACGGTGACCGAGCAGCCTTACTCGCCGAGGCGAACGATCTTGTGATGGATATTCATTCGACAAGACGATATAACGACGAGAAGTCCCGGGAGAACGCGAGCGTCGGATATCGTGACTATGTGCACCACAGATGCCTTATCGAGATCCGAGGCCGACTGAACCGGCTCCGTGCTGAATACGGTACTAAGTGACCCGGCCGTTATGACGTCGCATGGCGTCACGTTCCTTGATCCACAGTTGGGCGTCCGGGTGATCCCGGTACGCCTCGAACCATGGTCCCCCGCTGGTATAGTGGAGGAGCTTCGTGCCCTCCACCCAGCGGTCGAGGACGTTCCACTCCTCTGGTAACTCCCCGATCTCCTGGTCCGGGATCCCCGCGAACCGGTGAAGATAGGCACCGCTCGCGTTCCTCACTGTCCACTTATTCCACAGTTGGAGTCGGTCGCACCGCATCAACATCACCGACGACCAGTTCTTTCTCGGGTATATCGTCTGCACGCACCCGTCCATCTTCGTCGTCTGTGTCGGTCGATGGTCATGCTTGACAACCCGAAGAGCGAGGTCGTTCATGTCGAGCCGGGCGATCTCCGCCACGTCCCCGAGGACCAACATGTCGCAATCCATAAACAAGGCCGTGCCCATGAAGTGGTTCAGGTAAGGGCAGAGAAAACGTGTATACGTGAACTCGGTCGACTGAAGTGGATCGGGTGGTCGGTTGAAATGCAGCTGCGACAGTTTCAAGTAATGAATATCGACGGGGACCGTGGAACGCCTGACGATTGAGTATGCCAGGACGTCAGCGCACTCTGCCTCCCGAGAGTCCCAGCCGATATATATCCGCAGGGGCTCATCACTCATACGAGACTCTCAAGAAAGAGTCTGCGGTCCTGGTGTTCCTGTCTTTTCCCAGGGTTGAACATACGGGTCGGGCGGTGATAGCCCATCACCCGCGTCCAGATCTCGCACCGGGTTCGTTCTTCCTCTTTGAGCTGGGCAAGGGCTTCTTCTGGGCTTCGACCCATTGCTCCCAGGCTTTGATCATACCCTTCGCCAATCGGATTAGGGTCTCGTGCAGCAGTATTGTTGAGGGTGTCATATTGCATAGTAACCATCCCAAAAGAATCGAACAGAAACGTCGTATTGATACCAGGACTGGAACTCCCCGGCGTTCCTCGGGATAGCTTCCCAGCAGGTGATCCCGCCGAACTGCTTGTCCCGAAAAATTGCGGACAACTGGTCGGCGTAATCCTTTGCCTGGTTCGTCCCGATCTCCAGGGGGACGTATACGGAAAGAACGATCAGCCCGGCGACCCGGTGCTGACCAGGATTTCCGAGGTTGATCCGGTTCGCTGTCTCCTCGAAAATCTGACACCGCACCCAGGTCTCGTCGGTCCGGGCCGTTTTAAACGGTGCGTTGTCATAGGAGACCCGGGTCAGGGCCCAGTTATCGGCGAGGCGGGTCTCGATGTCTCGTCTGGCTGTTGCGAGGCTCATAGTCTAAGGCTCCGGAGGATCACACTGATGTCGGCCTCGATCGCGGCGAGTGTCCTCTGGGACATGTACCCTTTCCCGATCTGCTTCGACCGACCTTTCTCAAGTTCCCCGATGTAGTCCAGAGCATTCGTCACGAAGTACACTGGAAACTTATTCGGGGTGTCTATGGCCCTCGGGACCGGGGCCGGTAGGACAGTGTCGTCTCCGGGCTTCGGGGGCACAGAGACGTCGGGATTTCCCTCGGCGATGTTCCACGAGGCCCGTGCCCATCCCGTGTCGACCGGGGTCCTTTCGACGACACCGGCGAACGCTTGGAATGCCACCTCCTTTGCGATCAGGCTCGGGGCCAGTCCCGTGCGTTCACTGAATTCCCGCAACTTGTTAACGAACTGTTTCTCGTTCGTGATTCTGATCTTCATAATGTCCCCTTGCCCCGTGCCCGGAGCTGAAAGACCCAGGTCGCCTGGGCGGGATCCTCCTCGATGTCCCGCACCTCGTACTCCGTGGATCCGTACACCTCGCAGACGTTCACCGTGTCCTGCGTCGTAGGAATCAGGGGTCCGATGCTCAGTTGTGCGACCGTCGCCTTCACGTCCGTCGGCATGATCCGGACGTTATCGATTTCGGCCTGGCGGTAGTCTTCAAAGAGCATCGAAAAAAAGTAACTGCGCCCGATGACCGAGGAGATGCCCGAGGAGGCGTCGTAAAACGTCGAGACGTGGGAATGATAGCGGACATCCCTCTTCACGTCCCCTGCGACGTTTAAGGCGGTCCTAGCCGCATTTTTAAAGGTGTCTTTCAGCCCCATCGTTAACTCCCGACTTTGATCCGGACCTTGACCTTGTTCTCCCGGGTGTCTTCCGTGAAGATCTTACTCACCAGGAGATACTCACTGCCGGCGTTCCCGGCACTCGGTGAAACCCACCCCGTATGCATCCCCGCCGAGCTGTAGGATCCGGAGGTCACGGCCAGGCCAAGGGGGGAGGAGGACCACCGGGCGGAGACGACCTGGTCCCCCGCGTTCATCCAGCTCGTCCAGTCAATCGTATAATCTAGCCGTGTGTCCTGTATCTGGTCCCAGTACGGGATCCCGTCAGAGTCGACTTTTACTGTAGCCATGGCTTTTTCAAAACCTCCAATATATTTCCGTCCGGGTCGACGGTGATGATCCGAGATTCTGCCTCGACATCGAGGACCCGTCGATCCTCGGCGATCATCAGTGTCCGCAGAACAGACTCGACCACGAGACGACGTTCGAGCGGATCGACTCCGAGCACACGCAGGGCAGTCTCAAGTTCGAGAACCCGCGGATCTCTGCCGACCCGCAACGTCTGTTTCTCTGGGGCCGGATGAAACGGCGGGTAATAACCAATGGCGACCCCGTCAGCCGTGACGACGTGAACCGAATCGTCGACTCCCAGACCGTGTCGTTGAATGATCGCAACGGCTTCGGCCTTTGTCAGGTGAATCGCATCCCCAGTCCCGAGACCATGCTTCTGGGCGATGTCCGGGGAATCGACCGTGTGTTCGTGGATCGCATCATCGGGGTAGACAGTCTTGATAAACTCTGTCTCACCCGAGTAGACCAGGTGGGCCGCCGCCTCGATTGTCAGGCCATGTTTTTGAGCCAGGGCGACGATGTCCGAATATGTCGGATGAACAGCATCCAGAACACCGAGACGATGATGCTGTGATACACCGACCGGATCAGCGATCGTTATGTGGACATTATCCCCGACCAAGAGCCCCGGACGACTGAAGGGTGTCGCCAGACGTCCCGGGGTCCCTGAGGGGGAAAGTGTCGTCAGCCTCGTCATTAGATGATCATGAACCCGTCGCCGTCACTGGGCGGACTGGTCAATTCCGTTACTGTGAAGACCTTCAGAGTTGCATCGTAGGCCGTGATCTCCGCGACCTGTTTGGCGATCGTCCCCGTCGTGAACATGACCAGACGTTTCGTGTAATTGTCATCCTCGGACGAAAGGGTGACAGACCCCCCTCCCTTGAACTGGGTCACCGTCTCGACGAACCCCGAGGCGATCGTGTCCAGGATCATTAGGGCGGCCGAATGTTCTAGCATCGCAGCCCCAACGGCAAAGGCATGTGTCGAGACCATGGCCTCAGCGGCTCCTCCGGAGACGACGGCGTGCCCGGCAAGAGGCTCCTGCCAGACCTTATCGACGATTTCGTTTTTGTCCTGCTCCGTGATCCCCGACCCACTGACGACCGTCAGACCGTCGACCGGGCTTTCCAGGACCGTAATGTCCCCGGCTGTCCCGGTCGCCTTGATCGGCTGGTCTGACAGGCCCCCGACGAGTTTCCCCCCGTATATGCGGGTGTACCCCGAGCCACCCCAGAACTGGATCTGCCAGGGGGAGTTCAGGATGATGATGATCTGGGAGAAGATGCCCGGGTTCACGGGGTCCTCGATCTTCCCCTCCGGCTGGATTATGGCGTCGTAGAGCATCCCCTCCGGGGTCGCCATCCAATCCTCGATCGCATCATGTAGAACCTGGGCGTCGACACTCGTCGTCGGGGAGGTTATCTGGACAATCTGATTCCCTGGATCAATGACGATCGGCATCCTCGCGCTCCTCCCGGTACTTGGCGAGCACGTCGAGGTCCTTGTCCTGTTTCTCCAGTTGCTTGGTCAACGTCTCGATGATAAACGCATGGTGCTGGATCTTTTCCTCTGCCAGTTTGCACTTGTCACTCAGATGCCGAATGTCCGTGGCGATCCCGTCCATGGATCGCCTCAGGGCATCATCGTCATACTTGCCCCCACCGATCAATTTGCGGAAATGTTTCTTCCTCTTGATCAGGTGGGAGCGCGACTGACGAAAGACATCGAGTTCGGTCTGAGTCCGTTCATGGAGAACCCGATGCTTCGCGAGGTCCCGCTTGATGATCGTCTCAAGTCCTTCGATGACGATCGTCGGTTCGTCATTATCCGCCATAGACGGTATTTTCGATTCGTGTCGCACTCGACGTGCCTCCTCCGGTGCCGATGGTCACCTCCGCCGTGTATCCCTTGATCTTCACCGCAGCGTCCGCCGTATTCCGGACCCGGACCTGGGCATAAATGTCCGCGACATACTGCATCGTGGCGGAGGTCGAACCGTCCGATTCCATATACTTGAAGATGATCGGAAAATAAATATCGTCGGCAGAGTTGATGCTCGCCGGGACGACGTTCAAGTCGATCGTATCACCTCCGACCTGCCCTGTTATCGGCGGATTGATCTGGACCTCTGTCGAGGAGATCACAGAAGCGACATAGGACACAGCCGTGCGGTCCGTGTTATACACCAGGTCACCGACCAGGGTGCTGACGAAGACCGCTGTCGAGACGATTGTCGAGGCATTGGTCGAACCGGCCGCAGACGCAATGGCCACGTTCGCCAGTTGAACGACACCCGAGGCCGCAGAATAGGAATCGTACCGCATGAGGTACTCCTGCCCGTTGTCATCGGTGTCTCGCATGACCACGTGACCCCCGGCAGTCTTCCCGGGAACGTCGGCGGCGATTGCCGTGCTCACAGTGATCGAAGTCGAACCGATGACCTCACCACCAACGGCGTCATATTCGGTTTTATTGACACTGCCTCCGGATCCCGTCAACCTCATGCAGCTCGCGTAATCGTGCGTCTTGAGGTTCAAGATCTGCATCGTGATCGTGGTCGGACGAGCCCGGGTCGTTCCCGTCGCATCAAGAGTCGACCAGGAGTTTTCCTCGGATCCCTTGTAATTCGACAGGACCACGCCACGGGAGGCGAAGAAGGTCGTCCCGGCCAGGGTCCCGAAAGAGGACTCCGCCACGGGAACGATAACCTCAACCGTCAAGCTCGCGGCGTCGAAACGGTTGGACCCGTCGATCTCGATCGCCTCCCCGTCTTGGAAGGTGCCCCGAGAGTTCCTCAGAAGGGCCGTATTGTTCGATCCACCGGGGTTCGATACCACGACACCGGTCGCCCCACTGGTGACCCCTGTCACGGTCGCCCCCTCGGACACGGTGCCCGTGATCGATGCGTAATTAACCGCATAGTCGAGCCCGATCCACTCCTCGCCGTCGAGACCATCCTGGTCCGTAGTACTCCCCCGTCGATGCGTGTACTTGTTGAACTCATGCATCTGGGCGAGCGAGGCGGACTGAAGGTCGATCGTGATGCCGTACTCCTCGGCCGTCCCGTCGTCATCGATGTCGACCTGGGTATTCGCAAAGGCATACGTCGGCTGCAGATTACCATCGAACCAGGTGGTCAACGCCGGCCCCTGATTAGCGGGCGGGTTCCCGTCTTTGGTTCCCGTGCCCGTGTCGTCTTCGTTGGTGATGCCCTCTGCGGCTGTTTGAAAATCGATCAACGGGTCACCGATCAGATAATAATGGAGCGTCTGCGTCGATCCCGGGTTATCGATCTGCGTAATGATCGCCCGAGCATTCGAGGTGTCCCCGCTTATCTCATCGCCGACGGTCCAGTTACCTGATCCGGCTGTCTGCGTTATCGACTTATATCCGGTCGTGTTCGTGATGTCATCGCCAGAACTGAGCCCTGCGGCCACACCACCGCCCGAGGTCGTGTTCATTCGGATGATTGAATAGGTGTACTTGGTCCCGTACTGGTTTGCCTTGACCGTGAGATAACCCTGGTCAATCAGCGGGAAAGTCGCCGACGTGTAATCCTTGATCGGGATCGCCCGATCGATATGACCATCCGGCCACCAGTCCTGATTCGTCTGATCGTTCGCGGTGATCTTCGAACCGTCCTGAAAGATATAAATGTGCGTGTCCGGCTGCAAGGCGCCCGTGGTATAGACATTGCCCCAGACCATCTCCCCGGTGACGGCGGCTGCCTCCTGGGTCGCCGTCTGACCGTTACAGGTCAGGGTCCCGGAGGTGCTATCGAAGTTGTTCGCCGCGGCAGAGGAGTCCGGGCGAATCCAGAGATAGTCGGTCGCCCCGCCTGTATCGACGACGTCGAGAAGGGTCCCGGCGTCACCATCACCGTGCGAAATGTCGTTGCCGACGTCGGTGTCCGTGATGGTGTTCGACACGGCGGAAACCGCCACGACGACGATGCCCGTGTTCGAGTCCTGCACACGAGTCCAGCCTGAGGTCTTCAGGGCGCACCCGGTAAAGTTCTGGAAGTCCCCGACCATATGTTCCATTGTTGCAAGATCGATAAACCAGGGCTCATTATCACCAGCGTCGATCTTACCGATCGTGTATTCGACCGGGGTCTCCGCGGAAAAAATCAGACCGTCGTCCTGCTGGGTCGGAATCGTCATCAGGTCCTCGGTCGCACTGTAGACGTCGATCAGCTTCTGCGTGTCAGTCTTACCCGTGCCACCGGTCCACTTGATTTGCTTCCTGCGGTTGTCGTCGAGATAGTATACGGTGAGATCACCGCTCAGGATTGTGTCGCTCATAGCTTACCCCGTTAAATAAATTCGTTCTCCCGAAGTGTCACCGTAACTTCAAAACCCGCCGTCGTTATTGTGCCCGACCCTGAGCGCGGGAAATATCTCGGGTCGTCTGCGTTGTCTGACTTTCTGACTTTCCAGATCACCGGAACCGGGCTGCCGGGATAGTTGAACGCCTCCGTCGATATCCCGGATGCGTTCGTGTCCTTGTTCATGTATTCGGTCCTGTTGCTCTTCACCGGGTCATCCTTAAAGATGCTCGTCTGCGCACTGGCGATTACAGAGCCCACCGAATCGATGACGTTAACTGTCAACGTGACAGCTTGATTCAGGACGATAGGATCTCCCGTCGTACTCGCTACCGCCGAGTCACCGAGCAGATCGATCGTCACCGTCGCCCCGGCTGAATTATGAGCGACTGCGATGGTACTGTCCGTGAACTGGAACACCTGAGCGATCTCAAATTCCAGGGTCCCCGTCACGTCAACATTATCCAGGGTCGAGGTCACCGCAGAACCGGCGATCCTGGCATCCCCCGTAATCTGCAGATCCTTTGCCCGGCCAGCACTATCCCGGAAGATGACCTCTTTGCCACTGGCCACGGCAAACGATCCATTGTTTCCGTCGAACTCGTGATCGTCGATAATGAGATCATATGCCAATATGTGATTAATCCCATCGACCGTCGACATAACCTCCGGGGTCCCATACTGGGGCACCTCAACCGCCTCGTATTGAAGACGATCATAAAGTTTGTCCTCGGTCCATACCGTGGCCCCGGACAGGGTGACCGTGTCCGTTCCGTGATCAATCGCAAAGCCCGTATAGTTCGAGACGGCCGTCGCCGAGGCTTCCGTGATGTTCGCATTATCTTCGACGAACCGGTCTGGAGTCGTACCCGCGGCAATCGTCTCCGTAATCTCCAGGACCTCGATCCCATACTTCAGGAATCGGGTCTTGTGCGGTGTTTTATTCGTCGTCGACGTGACCGTGCTCACGACCCCGTGGATCGCCTTAGTCAATGTCTGTTCTGCGATCGTTCCACTCGCGTTAGTCGCCAAAGCACTGACTACGACAGTTTCCCCGGCATCCCAGACCCAAACATCGACCCCGGCCTCCGGCGTCGTCGCTTTGAAGATCGTCGGAGTCCAGGTGTATTGCTCGATTACACTCGAATTCGCCATATCAATAAATCGGGAACGGCGGCGGAGGTGCGATCACCGATCGACACGTCGGACAGAGTTCTGGTTCGAGTACATACTCGGACGCCAACTCCAGAGCCGGGACACAGCACCTCGGTCGATATTCGTCTGTCGTGACCGTTCGATCCTCTACAAAAAAAGTATATGCGTTAAACGCGCCCGTGAGGCATTCGAATTCCTGCATCAAAAGAGAAAGTGTGCTGTGAACGGAACGCCTCACGTCCTCGAATCCGTCCTCCCCTGCCCACTGATTCTCGTTCAATTTCCGCCGCAGAAATTCCATATACTGCTGCCCACGTTGCCCGTGATACCAAGCCTCCGTCAAGAGCCAAAGTGCCCGATCCTGCCAGCCCCCAGAAGGATGTAAAATTAGGGGGTCCTTCCCCTGACATTCCACGCAGAGATCCTGCCGCAAGGCCAGCATCCGTCCGTGGATTGGTTCCAGGTCCCCGTCTCGTTTCCACCGGACACTCGACTTCCACCCCTGGGCGTCGATGGTGAGCTGAAGATCCTCCAGCAGTTTCCGTCCTTCCCGAACGGTAATGCCCAGGATCTTGCCCAGTGAGCTGAACGCATAGAGTGCCTTTTCGTCTTCCTTTTTTTTCCGAAACCGTTTTACCTCCTGTCGTATCTGTAACCCGTACCCATGGACTACTCGAACGTGCAGAAACAACCGCTCAAAGTAGCCCAGGGCCAGGTTCTTCAGACTGTCGTGATGCATCAGGTAGCATCCGTTCCCATGGGCGGCTCGTCCCGTGCGACATTGATGTCGAAATCGATCTCGTCGGGTTCGATAACACCCGTTAACGGATCCCCACCCGGGACACCCGCGGTAGTGGTCACCCCCCGATTAATCGCATAGATTCCACCCTGGATCCGTGCCCTCGGCTGATTGTATCGACGACGCAGTCGAAGTTCCGGAACGGATTCCGCGTTCCCCTTATGCTCCTTGCTCTTCACCAGGAGATCGCCCAGGACCGATTCCGCCAGTTTAAAACCCGCAGCGTCCTCGGCGAGGAGAGCGGCGATGTCTTTCTCGCGATCGTTCGATCCCTGATCGTCCCACTGCTGCTGCCAATAACGAAGTCGACGATTGACCCCCGCACAGAATTCGATCAGGCAGTCGAGGTAAAAAAGAAACCTCTCGTACTTGTTCCCGTCGTCCTTGAAGTTCTCATTGACGACGACGTAATTGTCGACCTGGTCGTTCGTCAATTCGTTGGTCGTCATCATCATTTTATTGAGCCTGATCTTTCCCGAGAGAGGGTTTTCGAAGCGGAGAGGCATGCCGTAGAGGTTCGACCAGATGCGCAGCTTTTCCCAGATCTTGTTAAACCGATCCTCTAACAGCCAGTTGTACTGAGTCAGCTCCATGTAATAGCCTTTGATGTAGGCGGCTTTTTGGCCGGAGCCCTCGCCGGCTTGCGCTTTGTGCTCCGCTCGATCTTTGAAATGCTGGTGAATTTTATACGCTTGCTTAATCTCACGGGCGAGTTTCCGAGTCATTTGTGCCGGTGTTGCCATAACTTACTCCTATGCCACTTGCAGAATCTTGTCCGGGTCGAATGTCGAATTGATCAAGGTTGCCGTCACCCCGCTCGACAGGACCATGTCATACGTATTATCGGTCGCCACGTAGTTCCTGAGCGTGACGTCTGTCGAGAACTGAAACCCCCTCGAGCAGTTGAAAACCTGAGCCCCGTCGAGTGTCACGTTCGCCGCAATCGTGCCGATATACCCCGACCCGCTCGGATCGTGGAATTTCGAGTTTCTGATCGTGACGGCGGAGGCTGCGATCGATATGTTCGCGATCGAGTCAAAATCGCAGTCGATAATGGACACGGTCGCATCCGCCTGAATGCTAAGGTCGTTATAGCGGAATACTTTCGAAGCGAAGACCTTCCAATCGCCACCCGACTGAATGGTGATGTCTGCCGTCACACTGGTCCGGCAGACTAACTGGCACCCATTGATCGCATACGTCGCATCGGTCCCGACGTCCTTCTTTCCGACCCGCAATGTCGCCGCCGACGCCACCGTGATGTCGTGCTGGACCTGATCGGAATACTGGTTGTTATAGATGAACGTATTCTCCGCTGCGAAATAGGTCGTCGTTGAACCGTTTCCGACCCGCACGCCAGACCAAGTTTCGTAAAAGACATCGCTGCCAAAAATGACCCCGTGCTGCCCATCGACGTTCGAACCATTGGCGGGTGTTTCCAAGGCCGAGACGTACGTCGGAAAATCGGCCGGTGCCCCGACGCTCCCGTTCGTGATCGTCACCTCGGTCCCTAGCTTCCACCAATCCGTGGCAAAGGACGGCTCTGATTGCCCGTTGTTCGAGTCGATCCAGTTCCAGCGGCACTCGATATGCCGAATTGCCGTGTATGTCGGCGGGGTTCCGTTCGTGCTGTCCGGCGCACGATCCCCCGTGCTGCCTGAAAGAATGAACGGGTTCCAGGTCTTCTGGAGGACCGGGAAAAATTCACCGGGAACCACCGCACCTGTCAGAATCCACTCCGCCCAGTCCGTTGACGTCCCGCTAGCTGAAGACCTGACACGAACCGCAACGCAACTACTGTTCGCTAAATAATCACCCGTTTTCGCTGTATAGAGAAAGTGCCAGGTAAAATCCTCCGACGTCATATCCCAGGGATCGCCGGTTCCGAGATCATCGGCACGGATTCCACCCCACCCCGCCCCGTTCCGGGAAAAGTTCGTGACGTCCGTCTGGTGCCGGGAAATGCCCGAGTAATCATCGTTCGATCCGCCGAGTTCCCCAACACCATCAACAACAGTAAAACCCGTCGCCGAATTGCAGTCGTTGATGGTGTCGTAGTTGTAAGAGAATGAGCCAGGCATGGCGTCCTCCTACTACGGGGCCTGCGGATCCCGGACCTCGATGTCCCAGACGCCGGTCGTCATCGTGTTCCCGGCTGTCAGGTTCTGCGCCGAGGCCTCGGTCAGATACACGACCGCCGAGGTCGACGGCTTGACCAGGACCGTATGATTCGCCACGCCCGAGACAGTCACCGAGATACCGGAGACGGCCGCAACCGTGGTTTTTCTGCCCGAGACATCACCGTCGCCGATCGTGAAAAAGGTCGAGGCGATCGTCGCAGAGGCCATCTTCCAGGTCTTGCATTGATCATACGTGATATTGACGACGCCAGAGGACAGGACCCAGATCGCCTCCGAGTCATCCTCGATCTGCTGCAGCATCGCGTCGATATAAGTGTTAGGTGTCCACCTGGCCATTTTAAGAGCTCCTCGTCTAATGACATTGCTGGATAAATTCTACCACCTGAAGGACCCGGGGGTCCGCTTCGATGGCATAGGTTCTCTCTCCCGGGGCCTTCGTGAAGACCGGCGGCACCTTCCCGGGCACCGTATCCGCATAATGCGGATGGATACTGTCCGCGACACCGAGCAGGTGTTTCTGGATCAGTTCGGCCGCACCGGCGACGTGGATATGATCCGCGTCCCCGACGACCAGTTGCTTGAATGAGGTCAGTTCAACCGTTTCCGAAATATGCTCGTGAGCTGTCCCTGCCACGCTCAGACGATGAACGGTCTCGAAGTCGACGTGCCGGCTGGCGTGAACGTGGACCGAGTCCTCCGTCGCCAGGGAGTACTTCTGGACGGTCGGGACAGTATCAGCCGCCTGGACGTGGACCGCTGAATCGACACCAACCTGGTGTTTCTGGGCGAATCCGACGAAGTCGCTCTTCTGAACGTGAACCGCCCCACCGACGACCAGGACTCCGACCGGATACAACCGCAGGGCGTCTGAGGCATGGAGGTGGACCGAGTCCTCCGTGAAAAGGGCGTGCACCTGCGAGAGCGGGACCTCGTCCGAGGCTTGCTCGTGGACAGACCCCAGGATCCCGAGCTGATGCGCCTGGAAGAGATCCACCCCGTCGCTCGTCTGCAGATGCACGCTGTCCAGGGCCGCGGTAGAGTGTCTCTGTGACGTCGAAACCTGGTCGGCAGTATGTACGTGTACCGAATCGGCGATCGTGACGTCATGGGCCTCTGAGAGGTCCACGAGGCCCGATTCATGGAGATGGACGGCGTCCCGGGCACCGAGCGCGTGGGTCTGATCGACCGGTGTCGCTTCAGCGACCTGCGTGTGGACGGTGCCCGAGACCCCGATCTGGTGCTCCTCGGCGAGCGGAACCTCGTCGGAGGTCTGAAGGTGGACAGCCTCCTCGATCCCGATCGTGTGGACCTGGGCCAGGGGAACCTCGTCGGAGGTCTGAACATGGACCGCGGAATCGACCCCGAGGACATGGACCTGGGCGAATCCGACGAAGTCGCTGAACTGGTGATGCTGGGCATCCCCGACGATCAGAACGCCCGCCTGATAGTAAACCGTGGCGTCTGAGACGTGCTCGTGAATGGCGTCCGCGGTGCCCAGTACATGGACCTGGGCGAGAGGAGGTGCCGAACTCACCTGGACATGCACAGCATCCTGGACACCGAGGACATGGAGGGTCGAGAGGTCGACCGTGTCGCTCGTGTGAACATGGACCGAATCGAGAACACCGAACCCGTGCCTCTGTTCGATCGCACTCTGGTCGACCGTGTGGAGATGGACCGTACTCAGGCCATTGAGCAGGTAAACAATCTCGAAATTGACATGGTCGGTCCGGTGATCATGGACCGAGTCCTTCGCCCGGAAAATATGCTTGAATGTCGTCGGGATGGTATCGACGACATGCTCGTGAACCGTATCGGCGACACCGAACGCATGAACCTCTTCGAGGGAAATCTGATCAGCGACCTGGAGGTGAACCGCATCCCGTACCCCGAGAGCCGGTGCCGGGATGAGTGGCACCAGGTCCGACGTCTGAAGATGGACACTATCAACGACCCCGAGCCGGTGTTCTTGCGATAACGAGACTTTGTCGGCCGTGTGAATGTGCGCGGCATCATCAGCGTAGAATTGAGGGGGTGAAACCGGGAACACCGGGAGAGAGACCACCGGCTTAAAGAACTGAAACGGGTCTTCGAGAACACTGTCGAGTAGTGCTTCAGGTTTTTGCACCCCTCGCCAAATAAAGGCGTAATCAAAAACGGCCTCGGGACTGTCGAGAAAAAAAGGACCGTGCGCAATAAGTCCTTGGCCTAATTCTGCATAAGATCCGACGGCCGCTATTTCATCGGTTCCACTCTCCCCGTCGATTGAGACGCTAATCCTGTCCCCTTCACGGAAAGCGGCGAACGTGTAGAATTTAGAATGATCAATTACCTTGTCTAAGGTGGCGACATCATTGCCGGCATCGCCTTCAAAAACGAGCCGATCATTGTCCTGATCATAGTAGAGGGCGAGTCTGGCATCGGCACCTAGAAAACCAGTCACGAGCAGAGCCGAATCCTCGTTAACCCGTTCTTTCAGTTGTGCTCGAATGACGATCAGGAAGTTTTCTGTCCCCCACGCCATGAGACGCTGCGCTATATCATCAAGCCATAAGCCAGTATTGGTCGGTTGGCTTTCATCGGCTATAAACTGATTGCGCTCTATTTTATGCGCCTTGGTCGGCTTGCCGGTAAAATATCTCGCCGGCTCACCCGTTGCCAGGTTCCGCAGGTCATCAAACAGATGGCAGACTATCAACCCATTGGCTGCAGGGTGACGGTAGTCGATACGGGTTTTCTGTCCGACCGGTTTGCGACCTCGACCACGCAGTTCCGGACTCAGGAGCCACTCCGGCGATGCGTAGAACCACGGTTGAGGTATTATGATCGGCGTCTTGTCAGACGTCTGAACGTGTGCTGCATCCCTGACAGTTAGCGGAGGAGCGGAGGGCAATCGAAAGAGCGGAATAACATCGGTCTTCCGCTTCAGCCCCATGTACGGATCATGCAGAAGGGCACGCGCGAGAGGCTCAGGCACGTGCCTGTCGTAGTACATGGCACTCTCGACGAACCCATTCTCGTAATTCAACAGGGTCGACGGGGTGAGATACAGTCCGCCAATGTTAAAGACCAGGGCATACTGCGTACCTAGCGATGAGATGTCGTCGATCTTCGACCAGGTCTCGCCGGTGTCCATGTCCCGCACGTAAAGTGCGACCTCGTCGCCTTTCTTCGTCGCCACGACGACGAAGGTGTCCCCGATCCTGGCGGTCTGGATAATGTTCGGGATCGTGACCTGCGAAGCAACGAGGGACGTGTCCTCGTTGTAAAGGACGATACTCGTCCCGTTGACCAAGATCGACATTGTCGTCGAGTCTTGGCCAGGCTGCGTGAGTCCGATCACGGCCTCAAAGGACGCGCCCGTGTCGGGGGCGATGAACATACACTGCACAGTACATTCGTACGGGGCCGTGTCTTTCTGTAGACCAGGGATTGCCCGGTAATAGATCGTCGTGCCGTATGAACCGCCAACGCCCGTGAACTTCACGCCGTCGACGAATTTGCGGCGGTCAAATTCCCAATGGTCTGACCCTGCCCCTTCGTTGTAGAATTCCGCATCTTGCTCGGTGATGGCGTCCTTCAATCCATACGGTCCTCGCTCTGTCAGAAGCATGACCGCATTCGGTTGAATCGGACTATACCGATTAGGTTCGACCGGATACGTTGGCTTGTCGTACCGCCGCCCGAGATGCGTCGGATAGTAGAACGGGGCCTCTGGAACGACTTCTGGGAAGAACAGATAATCCGGTTTCAGGGCCGGCTTGAGAAACTGATACGGGTCCTCGACAATCGCCTGATAGAGCTGTTCCGGATTATCGATATTGCGCCAGAGAAAAAACGACTCGATCGTCCCGTCCCAGGGATCGGCGATAAAGCCTGCCCCGCCTATCTTCGGAGCGATTAGCGAGATATACAGACCGGAGAGGAGCTGGGGATTAGTCGGGGGTGCGCCATCTATTGAGACGTAGAGCGTTGTCCCGACGCGGTACGCCGCAAATGTATGAAATTCCCCGTCGAGAACATCCCCGTCGCCGCTCGCATTATCCGATATACTATTACCAAGCCATTTAAGAGACTTGGCGGCGACGTCATAATAAATTTCGAAGTTTCCGAAATCAGACCCGCCGTTCGCGCTCGTCGATATCAGTGACGGCTCGTTATAGGTCGTTGACGTGAGCCTCGCTCGGAAGACGATAAGGAACTGCTCCCCCCCGAACGTCATATCGGTCGTTGACCGTGAATCTATATCTAGCGACTGATAAGTCGCACCCGCGTCATCGAGCTGAAGGCCGTCGCGCTCAAGCAGGGCGCCATTCGCGAGCGTGCCTTCTCCCCCGTTGACCGCGTTGCGCTTATCCCCGAAAAGATAACAGGCAACGAGACCCTTTGAGAGTGGATTCGACCAATCGATCCGCGTCGGTCCGACCGGCTTCCTGCGTTTCTGTCGGAGCTCAGGTCGAATAAGCCATTCGGTCCGCACCGGCCAGAAAGGCTCGGGCACTTCCTCGGGAACGTCGAACGACGTAAAGTCGGACGCCTGAACGTGCTCGCTATCTTCGACATTGACGGCGTGCGCCTGAGAAAGAGGGATTGCGTCTGCGTCGTGTAAATGAACCGCGTCAAAGACTTCGAGCGTCAGGCCCGTCGGGGCCGCCGGCGTTGTTAACGACCCGAATTGCCCGATTAACCGCCCCTCTCCCTCGGGGAGATTTATCGAGCCGAAGTGTGCAACGTAGACCGCCAATTAACCGATCTCCAAGTACGGGTCGACGTAAATCTCGTCAGTCTGACTCGTCTTCTCGACACATATCCGGGCGCGGACGATCGTATCCGCGACCCCGACCGTCGCGGTCACCCGAAGATATTCTTCATAGGTCTCCGTCCCGCCCCAGGTCTCCGTCGCTGTCGTCGGGTTGCCAACCGTGTCCCCGAGGACCGCCCGCTTCTGCGTGGTGATGGTCGACCCATACGGCGTGCTCGCGCTATCCATCAATTCAACCTCCATGTAGATCTCCTCTTCCGTGAGTCTGGTCCCACTGTAAGCAAAATGCAGATCGAAGTCCTTGCTGCCTGTCGAGTCCACAAAGCCATATATCCACGGGGTACAAAAGGGAACGGTCGCACCGCATCTGTTCCTCGTTGTAATCTCCCAGGACTTCGGGGCGCCCCCAGTACGGACGATCGTCGCCTCTGAGATCAAGGTCCCTTGAGTTGAGGCATACTGATAGTCGTCTGTCCCGTCGCACCGGATCAGTTCGATCGCGACGTTCCGGTTCGAGTACGACGGCAGATTATGATTCGGCGGCAATTTGCAGTCGATGAACCGGGCGAATCCTCGACCATTCGGATCCGTGAGTCGGGCATCGCTCCGGGTCATCGCCGAAAAATCGCAACCGATGAACTCGACAGGACCACCCGGGTTCCAGAGATATGTCGCGGATTGTCGATGCCCGACCGCGCTCGTATTGGCCAGGACAAGATTGACGAACCGGACCCCACGGGGCGTCGCGCTGATGTGGATCAGTTGATTAAACCGATTAATCGAGGTCGTGGTGTCCACGGTGCAGTCGATGAACTCCTCCGCTCCGTCGGAAACGTTCAAAGCAGATGTTGACCCGACGGTGAACACGCAATCGACATATCTCTGAGAGGCCGAATCACTGCCCCCGACCCTGATCAGTTCGTTCGAGTTGAACCGCATCCCGTACCACGTGTGCGCATTGTTCAGGTCGATCTCATAGTTTCCCCCCGTGGTCTGAAAGTTCTCCGTCGACCCGTCCGGATCGTACGAGTCAGAATCGGACTTGTCGACACGCACAACGATTGGCCCCGGGTTCGGGGTCGGTCCGTTCAGATCAAAGTCTCCCGTCGAGACATTCTGCACGTGTGTCGTCTCGACCTTGATGATATCCCCGGCGACGGCCGACGTGAAAACCGTGGTTATATCGTTCGCCGCCCCGCCCCAGGAACTATAAGGCCAGGTGTCCGATCCGTCGTCGTCGACATAGAAAACGGTCATGGCTTACGGCTTCGGCTTGATCGTGTAAGGGGTCGCCTCAAGTGCCCACCCTGGCGCACTGTTCTTTCCGGAGTCGTTCTCAATCCACAGTTCGTAGTCCTGACCGACCGGGGCGGCAATATCTTCCAGGGTTAGCACCTGTTCACTGGAGCTGTCCCCTTTGTCAACCTTAAACGTGCCCCCATAGTGGTGCTTATGATCGGCATCCGGATTCGGTCCTGAACCCTTGCGGAGGTAAAGATGAACACCCCCACCGTCAAGGGAACCGCTGCCGCTAAAGGTCATGCTCAACTTACTCCGGAGCAGGGGATAATCCCCCTGCTGGGCGGCCGTCACAGAACACACGGCGGCCGTGGCATTAAACTCTCCGTCCACAACACTTGCTGCCGCAGACGCGACCCCGACGACCGTCGAACCGACGACAAAAATGGCCTCGTTGGTCATGGCAATCTCCTCGCATAGCTGATATCACCCTCCCGAACTGTTCCGAATCCCTCCTTCTCACCCTCCGAGGTGACTCTTTTCCGTAGCGCCTGAAGATTGCTCCGGGTCGTGGTTCCCGCACCAAAGATCTCCGACTCCATGTGTTTTGCGACGCCGCTCGCCGTGTCAATATCGTCGATTGCGCACAGCTCTCGCCAGGCACTTTTATCACCCGATGATAGGGCGCTGAACTCCGCCGTGTCCGTCGCATTAAGGATCTGCGACCCGGTCACCGTGGAAACGGTGACGGTCACATTCACGGCGTTCATTTCCGTGGCCGCCGTCGCATTACTCGAACTGTAGGCACCCGTAATCGGATGCCCAGCGGCGAGTTTGGTTTTCAATTTCTGGTAATCCATATAGACCCCCGTTAGGTTCTGACAACGTTCGCGACGGAAGAACCGCCCCGAGATCTGATTCTCCCGTAGGGTTCGATAATAGCGACGACAGAGTCCGGAATCAGGGTATACATGTCTCGATCTTTCACATCGACTTCGAGTTCGAGGGAGCCGACCTTCAGCCTTTTGAATCCCTGCGTATCGGGCGGGGCCGTCGGGTCGGCTGTCAAACTGAGAAGATGTCCCGCCAATTCACTGGTGGCGTCTTTCAGAAACGGGGGGATCTCGTCTGATTCAAACCACTCCCCGTCGACGTCAACCGCGTTATACCGTGGCCATCGCAATGACTGGTTTTCCCGGATATCGACCTTATTGCCAACCCAGTCGACCCAGTCATCGAGCAACGTCGTAGCCCACACCAGGGCGGCTTTCTTGTCGTCGTCCGTCGCGCTTTTCCACTTCGTATTAAACAAGCGCGTCTCCCAGTAACCCCCGACCGCGGAAGCTTCCGCCTTCGTTACGTACGAGTTTGCGTTCGCCGCACCTGGTGTTGCTATGATCGTGATCGCCATCTTTTACTCTTCCTCACTCCTCCTGTGCGCCCGAAAATCTGCTTTAAGTTCGAGCAACTCCCGGAGTAGCCCCTGATAAGTTTCATCGAGGTTTTCCTGTTTCGTCTTAATCTCCTTGAGGTCTTCCTTCATTACCAGAAACGACTGACCAAGAAGAATAAGACGCTCGTGATCGCCAAGCCCCAAAGTAACCAGCGCCACGAGAAGAGTCCCAAAAATGAATCCGAGCACGTTCTGGGCCCACTTCGGGAGTGCGAACCGTGTGACCCCGTTGACCACATCCAATGCTTCATCTCTCTCGTTTGTCCTCGTCATCTTTCACCGCCCGGGATATTTGAACTCTTCGCCACCAGCTTTCCTGCACTCTCCCGAGCACTCTCTCCCAGAGACGCTGCTCGACTTCCTCCCGACGACGCAGGAGGTCTGCCTCCCGTCCCTCGGTTCGGTCGACGAGTTCCAGGTCTCCATGACGAACACGGATTTCCCATGCCCCGTCTGCGAGAGACCTGACCGTCGTCTTCATTTCTCCCGAGCCACTGCTTGATCCTCTCCTCGTCTTCGGCCCAGCTCAGGACCGAACGACCCGGCCAATGGTAATTCCACGGCCCAATGTGGCGCCCGGGCTTCCCCTTTCGGGTTTTCGGCATCGGGAGAGACTACCTAGCCCGGGCATTGATCAATATGTCCACTCCGCAACGTGCGGGCGGACGTCGAGGTGCGTCCAATCACGCGCCCTCCCTATCCCGAATTTCCCCGGATACCATCGACGGATTAACGCCTGTATCTCTTGCGCCGGGATTCCCTCGACGACGAAGTCCGCCGCCTCACCACGCAGATGCCTCGATCTGAGGAAACCGCCCTGGCTGGTGTTCTGGGTCAGGCACCGGGCACCCGAGTTGATTGTCACGATCCTCCCATAATGGCTGCGGATACGTTGCAACACGGTTAACAGTTCGACGTCAACCGCCTGAAACCCGCATCCGCATTTACACGCGAATTCGTACCTCCAGAAGTTCTCACTCAGTTGCGTTCGATCTCTCATATCGGCA
>JAAUXW010106706.1_pt1 | contig 28472 bp, 13 predicted proteins | sample 7278141 | NCBI WGS metagenome assembly JAAUXW01 (sample SAMN14350115, study PRJNA611818) | marine sediment metagenome | isolation source: surface marine sediment (2.1m) | place: French Polynesia: Moorea | collected 2018-08
TATCCTGGGGATTATACAGTAACTTCTAGTACCCCCGCTGGGGCCAGTTTATCCACTAAGAAGTTAATCTGTAAGAACATGTCGATGTACGTGTATATGTTTAATAGGAGCAATAGAAAGACCAAACATGTAAGTAGGTAGACTAGGAGAAGAGACCCGGGGAAAGAGGGACCATCGGAGGAGGGTTTCTGAGCGGAAATGCTTTTATACCCGGTGAATACCAAGAATATCAGAAAGAGCAGTCATACTGCGAGAGTCAGAATAGCTTACTGGAAGAGAGATATTATTGGCACAATGCCTTCTGTGACGTCTTTTGCGTCTGGGGCTTCATCTGGTATAGGCGGTATTATACTACAAATGCAAGCAAAAAGTTGCAAGTGGTCAATATATGTGTGCGCGTGTACCAATAGGTATGCATATACTATTAATAAAAAGGCGAGGATAAGGAAAAGCATGGATAAAAGGCGAGATAGCCGTTGAGGGGGCGGTAATAACCTTATACTCAAGGAGGAACCAGACTGTCAGGAGAGATCACCATACCAGAAAAGGCATAACAATGGACTGGAAAATGGGGATTTGAGGTACGAATCCTTTTTGGAGAGGAGATGTGTTTATCATGATGAAGATGTAGTCATTGTAAAGCGCAAGTTGTAACTATTGTTTCACCGTAAGTGAAAGGCATTATTTTATGCTATGCGCTCAGATACATCTTCTGATACATCTACTTTGTTACGACTTATCTCACCTGTGGGTGAGAGTGACGGGCGATTTGTGCATGTCCTAGATTACTATATTCATGATAGTGTTTTAAATCTATTATTACTTTTAAGTCCATCTTTTAGGCGAGATTTCTCTTACTTTGGGGCAGTTTATGATTGTAACCCACTTACACTTTTATATTGCTGCATGTTGACCTGATGTAAGGGATACAAGAGGTGAAGGCACAGGTCTGAAGCCACAATTCAGTATTTTAAAGATTTAAATTACCCTTGTGGGAGAGATTGCTGCTGGTCCGTGGGGCAGAGGCATATATTATCCCCATGGATATGGGTAATATCGAGTTCAAGTTTGCAATTTGAGGGGAAGGTAGGGGGTAGGGTTTGAAGCGAGTCGAACGCCTTTTTATGACGTTCAAAGTCATATGTTTCCGAAATGCAAACCCCTTTTAATGGGAGTGTGTTTAGTATTGGTGGTTCCCGTTTTATCTAAGCTATTCAGCGAAAGCGCTTACTCAATTAAGGAATGTTCTTCTATCTACCGCTTCTATTACAATGGGCATAAAAGAGTGATTAGCACCACAGATCTCAGAGCATTGACCATAAAAGATTCCAGGTCGTGTTGGGAGAATAGAGAGCTGATTAATTCGGCCCGGGATGGCGTCCGCTTTTACCCCTAGTCTTGGTACTGTTCAAGCATGTATTACATCGGCCGCCGTTACTAAGATCCGGATTTCGGTTCTTCATGGGATTACTGCCCGATTGTCTACCTCTAGGAGCCGGTAGGATCCCGGAGAGAGCTCATCCGTAGGTAGCATATATGAGTCAAATTCAAGATTTAAGAAGTCAGAATATTCATATCTTCAGTATCATTGGTGTCCAATAGTTTTGACTGTTAAGGAGGGGTGCTCTAGTTCGTCTAATAGGTAAAGTAATCGTAAAGAGGGGAAGGCAAGGAATACTAGGATGACAGCTGGAAGCACCGTTCAGATAGTTTCTACTTCCTGTGCTTCTAAAATGTTTGTGCATCTATAAGAGTTGATGACCAGTGATCCAAGTGCATACCCAACAAATGTAATGATGAGTGTTAGGATAACAAGGGCGTAATCATGGAAGTCGATTAGTTCGAATATTAGTGGGGAGGCGGCATCTTGAAATGAGAGCTGTCCCCAAGATCTCACTACGTATTGAACTCTAGATAAGAATGAGGGCGAGTTAGATATGTTGATTCGCTGGAGTTATGGAAATCTAGAGGCAGAAGATCTTGTCATTCTAGGGCAGGCGTTTGATTTGTAGGGGAGACTACACCTCGTTGGGCAGAGAATCTTTCTCATAAAATGAAGATGAAGTATAAAAGGGCAATAAATGAGATTATAGAGCCGATCGAGGAGACGACATTCCATTTAGTATATGCGTCTGGGTAGTCTGAGTATCGGCGGGGCATGCCGGCTAGACCGAGAAAGTGTTGCGGAAAGAAGGTTATATTAACGCCCACGAACATTAGATAAAAGTGGATTTTTGCTCATCGGGAGTGGAGGGTTAGTCCCGTTATGAGTGGGAATCAGTAATTAAACCCAGCAAACAATGCAAACACTGCCCCCATAGATAAGACGTAGTGGAAGTGTGCGACTACATAGTAAGTGTCGTGTAGGGTGATGTCTAATGAAGAGTTGGCCAAAACAATCCCCGTTAGTCCCCCCACTGTGAACAAAAAAATGAAGCCTAAAGCTCATAGTATCGGTGCTTCGTATTTGATATTCGAGCCGTGGATGGTTGCTAGCCACCTAAAGACTTTGATTCCAGTGGGGACGGCAATAATTATTGTGGCTGCAGTAAAATAGGCTCGCGTGTCGACATCTATTCCTACTGTGAATATATGGTGCGCCCACACGATAAATCCTAAGATACCAATCCCTAGCATGGCATAAATTATTCCGAGGGTTCCGAAAGCCTCTGGCTTTGAGGAGTAGTGGGTTACAATGTGGGAGATAATACCGAATCCTGGTAGAATTAAAATGTAGACTTCTGGGTGCCCAAAGAACCAGAATAAGTGTTCATATAAAATTGGGTCTCCCCCCCCCGCTGGGTCAAAAAAGGCCGTATTTAAGTTTCGGTCAGTTAGTAATATGGTAATAGCCCCCGCCAATACTGGTAAGGAGAGGAGTAGTAGAATAGCGGTAATTTTTACCGCTCAGACAAACAGAGGGACGCGCTCCAGCCGTAATCCGGTTGATCGTATATTGATTACTGTGGTAATGAAATTAAGAGCTCCGAGGATAGAGGAGACTCCAGCTAAGTGTAGAGAGAAAATAGCTAAATCTACAGAGGGCCCAGCATGGGCGATATTTCCCGCCAGAGGTGGGTAAACAGTCCAGCCGGTGCCAACTCCCTTTTCAACGGTGGCTCTAGCCACTAATAAAGATAAAGAGGGGGGTAAAAGCCAGAACCTTATATTATTAAGCCGTGGGAAGGCCATGTCAGGAGCACCGAGTATTAATGGGATTAGTCAATTACCGAATCCCCCAATCATAATCGGCATGACCAGGAAAAAGATTATTAAAAATGCGTGAGCTGTGACGATTGTGTTGTATAGTTGGTCTCTGCCAAGAAGAGACCCTGGTTGGCCTAGCTCAGCTCGAATGAGGAGTCTTATCGAGGTGCCAAGCAGCCCAGCTCATGTTCCAAAAATGAAGTATAATGTTCCAATGTCTTTGTGATTAGTAGAGCATAGCCAGCGCAGAGTTTTAGGTAGCCTTGTTGGCTACAGGATATTGTCCCGATGCGGGCATACTATTCTAGAGGCTTATTCAGCCCTCTATGATTTAAAAGATCATTGCTATAAAGCTTTCTAGAGCTTGGCGTGGGGGTAGATTGTTGGAAAGCCGAGTAAGAATCAAGTTCTATTTTTTAATTAACAGTTAAATGTAATAATTATACTATACTAGGGTTTGTGTTGTTTGGGGGAGAATCTATTGTAGAAGGAGTCAGCGCAGATACTAAGATGAGTGCAAGTCAAAAGAATGAGACTGATAAGGTCAGTGTAAGATTTTGGGTTTGGGCGGTGGGGGACAAAATTGTTCTTTTCATTATGTTTAGGTTGCTCGAAAAAACTACGAGTAAATAGTAGAATAGAGTTATTAATGACCCCAAGATGAGGATAGCGGTCAGCAGGGGGAATGTGGGGGAGAGTAGCGACATAACCATCCATTTTGGTAGAAACCCCAGGAGGGGGGGTAGTCCGGCCAGGGAAAGGAAGGAGAGGGCCATAATAAGTATGGAGGAGCCAGATATAAGAAGGGATATATTATACTGGCCTGTTGAGGTTTTTGAGATATTCATTATTAGAGCCATGATTCTTATAGTGATTACAATGTAGATGAAGAGGTATGAAAGTGCTGTAACCACTATCATGGCCCTGGCAGCAGTTATCCATGATATGTGGGCGATTGAAGAATAAGCTAAAAGAGGCCGTATCTGTGTCTGGTTTAATCCCCCCGCCCCTCCCACTAATCTGTTTATAAAACAAATTGTTGTGAGGAGGATAGAGTTTCATCTGTTAATTAGACCGAAGAGCAAGAGAAGGGGAGCCAACTTTTGGATTGTTGATAGAAGCAAACATATAAATCAATCCATGGATGCTATGACTTGGGGAAATCAACGATAGCAAGGAGCCATCCCGGCTTTTAGTGCCAAGGCCATAAACATTATAGTATCTATGAGGGGCTTTTGCAGTTTATATGCGGCAAGAATGAAAAGTAGCGTGGCCGACCCGATGGCTTGCACCAGAAAATACTTTACGGAGGCTTCTGTTTCTTGGTTCATGGAGGAAGCAGAGATTAGGGGAATAAAGGAAAGTAAGTTCAGCTCTAGACCGACCCATATTAATAATCATCTGTTGGAAGAAATAGCCATAATGATTCCAGTTATTATAAAAGATAGTATTAATGTGGAATAAGGTAAAAGGGGTCATAGCATTGTTGTTTTACAAGAGTTTTAATAACCACGGGTAGTGGTTGTATAAAGTGTTTTGGTATTAATGAGAATAAGTTCTATAGGTAGGGCTTAAACCTAGTGCATTAATCTGCCACATTAATATTTTGATCAGTCCAATGATCCCTCGTTTCACTCATGAAAAAGGCCTAGAATGAGAATAACAATAAAACAGAGAAAGGGCATTAAAGTGTAAATGGGGGAAGAAAAGTTTAGTGTGAATGGGGCTGGGAGGAGGAGGACAATCTCAATATCGAAGACAAGGAATAGGACAGCTAATAAAAAGAACCGAAGGGAGAATGGGAGTCGTGAAGAGGACTTAGGGTCGAATCCACACTCGAAGGGGGAGGCTTTCTCACGATCATCGGACCTTCGATAGGAGAGGGCGAAAGCAATAGAAACGATCGCAGCCGGGAGTGCTAATGCAACAGTGATAGCAATGAGGTTTGATAGCATAGGAGGGGACTAGGGGGTAAGTGCCCATATTTTATAACATCAATATAATCCATTTTGTCTGGCACCTAATCATAAGATTTGGCTGACACCAATAAGAAAAATAAGCGAAAGTGGGAGAAAGGCCTTTCACGTTAGCCTTATTAGGCGATCATATCGTATGCGGGGGAGGGTTCCTCGTACTCAAACAAAGAGAAAACATAGGAGCAGGGTTCCTACTATTAAGTTTGCTAATTCAATGTAAGGAGTCCCGTGGCCTCTCAGGAAAATCAATGTTGAGATCAAGGACATAAAGATAATATTTGTGTACTCAGCCATGAAGATGAGAGCAAAGGTTCCGCCAGCGTATTCAGTATTAAATCCAGAGACCAACTCCCTCTCCCCTTCAGCGAAGTCGAAGGGGGTTCGGTTGGTTTCCGCCAGGGTAGTAGTGAATCAGATGTAAAATAGTAAAGGCAGTAGGGTCAGTAAAGATGATTTAGGGAAGTCGAATATTTCTTGGGTGTCGAAAGAGTTTAGCAAGATAAGAGCTGATAAAAGGGTTAGTGATATGCTGACTTCGTATGAGATAGTTTGAGCCACCCTTCGGAGGGCTCCTAAAAGTGAGTATTTAGAGTTAGAGGTTCATCCCGCGGCAAGAGTAGAGTAAACATTCAATCTCGAGATACATAAAAAAAATAAAATACCAAATTTTATGAAGTTTGCTGGGGAGGCTGTTGGGTAGATAGTTCACATGGCTAGTGCGAGTAAAAGACCTAGAAAGGGGGCCGCAATAAATGGAATGGTATTTGATAAGGTTGGGCGTGAAATTTCTTTAGTAAAAAGCTTGGCTGCGTCGGCCATTGGTTGAGGAAGTCCTAAGATCCCAACCTTATTTGGCCCTTTCCGGAGTTGAGCGTAGCCTAAGACTTTACGCTCGAGGAGGGTAAAAAAGGCTATAGCTGCTAGGACGAGAAGGAAGGTGATGACAATGCAAGGCAGGAAGGTATGCATAAGAAAACAAAAGGAGTTGCACCTCTTTAAATATAATTAGAAGTCATGTTTAGAAGCTTTTCGTTTTCTATTTTGGAAGAGTAATTCTAGAGGCGGGTAAATGAGGGATCTCACAAATTAGGTGCAAACTAATTATTCTTTTTAAATTAATTTACCAGGAGTGAATTAGGCGCTTGGTTGTAGCGAGTTGTTGAGGGGGCTTTATAAGAGGGTGCTAGTAAGCTCGAGTCAAGAGCTAGGGGTATAAAGAGATAATAGAAAAGGTATAGGCCAGTGTGATAAATAAGTAAAGTGGGACCGCGTGAAGCAGGATAGTTAAATTATTTCGTGAGGAGCTGAAAAAGAGGGTGTTTGTAGATCGAGAGGGGGCTCCGTGATGAATGGAGGTGTAAAGTGTCAACCTGTAGGCTGCAGCGAGGAACCCCCCCAGGGCTAGAAGAGGAGCTCCGATCTTAATTATGAAAATGATGGCTGAGATGAGGATAATTTCTCTTAGGAGATTCAAAGTAGGCGGCGCAGCTATATTTGCAGCTCTCATTAAAAATCACCAGAGAGCCATAGAGGGTATTACCAGAAGTATTCCTTTGTTTAATAACAACGTTCGACTGCTTGAAGATTCGTAGGTCATATTGGCTAGTGCAAAGAGTGCTCTTCTTGAGAGACCGTGACCGATTATTATGAGGATGGCCCCTTCAACACCCCATTTTGAAAGGGAATATAATCCCCCGATAAGAATGGCTATATGCCCTACGGAAGAGTAGGCGATCAAGGATTTTATATCTTGCTGCCGGAGGCAAATAATAGCAGTGGCTACAATCCCTCACAAGGAAATTCTTACGAAGAGGTATTGAGATCTGAAGAAAAGGGTATGAGATAGAGTCAATACACGTACTAGGCCATAACCCCCCAGCTTAAGGAGAATCCCGGCAAGGATTATCGATCCTGCTACTGGGGCTTCTACGTGTGCTTTGGGGAGTCAGAGATGCCTCATGTAGAGAGGTATCTTGACCAGGAAAGCCAACGTTATGAATAGCCTTCAGTAAAGTATATTAAGCTTAATTGCTAGCTTAAAAAAGAAAAAGGCGGAGCCGGTTGAATTTAGGAGGATACTAATAGAGAGCAAAAGAGGGAGGGAGGCTGCCACTGTGTATAATATTAGGTATATTCTCGCTTGAAGGCGCTCTGGTTGGTACCCTCAACCTAAGATCAAGAGTAGCGTAGGGATTAAGGATGTTTCGAATAAGATATAAAATGCTATAATATTTCTCACCGAAAACCTTAGCAAGAGTGTTCATATGAGGATTAGAATTATTTTCATAAAAGTGCTTGGAAGATTTCAGGATTTGGCAATATTATACCTTGCTAAAAGCATTAAGCCTGAGGTCCATAGTGTCAAAGTGATGAGAGCTAGGGACATTTGATCTAACACCAACCTTTCGCTAATGAATAGAGCTGAAGGGAGTGAGGAGTAGAAGTAGGTTATAGCTAATAAAGAAGACAGTAGAATTAGGGCAATTCTGGTGTGCCATGATGGTGACAAAATTATTAGGAAAGCAAGGGGCGCAATTAATTTTAGCATGTTAGTATTTTGACGATGTAAGAGAGCCGAGATGGTCATTCCCATGGGAGCGGGTTATGAGAACAAGACATGCGAGACCCAGGCTTGCTTCGCAGGCGCCCATGGTCAGTAGGATGAGTAGGGATATTATTTCTGTGGGGGAGTTTGAGAGGCCTCCTCACTTTGCTTTTGCCAAGATAAAAAGAGTTAGTAATCCCAAAATCATCACTTCCAGTCTCAGAAGGGAGACAAGTAAGCGGCTTCGGTTAAGAACAATATTTAAAAGACCAATTATAAAGATGAGGGGGGATATTATAAAAATTGTAGCGTTGGCTTTCATAGGTTTAGGACTATTGAGCCTTTCTCTGGTTTACAAGACCAGCGCTTATATTTTAGCTTCTAAACCCAGAAAACAAGAGTACTGATCTTATACTCCCAAAGTATATATTTTGTTTAAACTATTCTCTGTACTTGTTGGTGGATTAAATTCTCAGCGTGAAAGACTGAAGTAATAGCTTATACTACAAGTAATATTCCTAGGGATAAAAATCATCTAAACAGCTTCAATGTTTTGCTTTAGGATAAGCTACCTAAGAGTTAAGGTCATGCAAATCACGTTGAAAGATTTATAACTGGGTGTGGGGAGATATAACAGATTAAGGCGAAGTAAAAAGTTACGAATAATTGGCGGGTAATTGACAGAGATTGCGATTTTGGTTTCGTTTTAATTAAACGTGTGAGGAAGAGTCTGGTTCCTTGGGGGCCTACGTATTCAAGCCAGCCTTGGTCTATAGTTTTTAGCGATCTTTTGGATAACCAGTAGGGTTTAGGTAAACTGAGTTGGGAAGACCTTGGGGTTAGCGATCATATTCTTGTAATAAAAAAGTGAGGGGCAGAGAAAGCTATTGTGAGGGGCTTAGTGGCGTCAAAGTTCGGTGATGAGATCAAAGCAGGTAAGAAAGCCCCTAGAATTGTTATAATTAAGGCGAATATTTTATTTCCTGGTGTAAGGGTGGGGTCAGTTAGTGGTGCTATCGCAACTCAGCTTACGAGTGCTCCTACTGTAATCGCTCCCAGCGATAGATTTAGAGTTGGTGCGTGAATGAATCTATCTTTATCGGTGGTGGGGCTGAGTGGGAGGGAGAGGTTTGGGGACAGGGTTACCGTGATTAAAAACCGGGCTCTGTAGGCCGCGGTTAAACCAGTGGCGAGTAGAAATATGGAGGTGATCAGATTGTTGAAGCTGAGGAAGAGTGAGGATTCGATAATCATATCTTTAGAGTAAAACCCTGCTAGAAATGGGGACCCACAAAGGGCTATGTTTGAGATGACTATGCAGGAGTTTAGTAAGGGGGTTTGAGTGTGAGTGTTTCCCATGAATCGGAGGTCTTGGGAGTGGTGATGGAGGTGGATTATATGTCCTGCGCAAACAAATAGTAAAGCTTTAAATAAGGCATGGGTGACTAGGTGAAAGAAAGTAAGAGTTGTGAAGCCTAGGGCCAGCCTAGTTACTATTACACCGAGTTGCCTTAAAGTTGATAAGGCAATGATTTTTTTTATATCGCCCTCTAGAGTGGCTGCGGTACCCGCTATTAGTATGGTTGTTCTTCCGATAATTAGAAGTAGGGTGTTGAATAGGGATAAGGATTTTAAGAATGGGTAAAACCGGAACATAAGAAAGATTCCGGCGGTTACCAGTGTAGATGAGTGGACTAGGGCAGATACTGGTGTGGGAGCTGCTATGGCAGCCGGCAGCCACCTGCTAAATGGGATTTGTGCGCTTTTTGTTATTGCTGCGAGCATAATTATTAGGATGAGGAGATTGTTGTCCACTAAGGTATTAGAGAACATATTAAGTACTAGTCAGTGGCCTTGAGAGGCCATTCAAGCAATCCTTAGTAAAATGAGCACGTCCCCGATCCGGTTGGTGAGAGCGGTGATTATTCCGGCAGCTAAAGACTTATGATTCTGGTAAAAGATGACAAGAATGAAAGAGACTAGCCCCAGCCCGTCTCAGCCGAGTAATAAGGCCATTATGTGGGGGATGAAAATTAAAAATAGCATAGACGCCACAAATATTAGGACCAAGTGGGTAAATCGGTTTAGATTTTTCTCATCAGCCATGTAAGATATAGAGAAAATTATAATGTTTCTGGAAATAAAGCAGACAACGCTGGCAAATAAAGTTCCCCATGGATCAAGAATTAATGGGAGAGTTAGGGCCGCTGAGAAGAGTGAGACCACTTCCCAATCTAGGAGAATTGTTTTGTCCGCTAGAAACAATCACGTACTTAAGGAAAATAGGAACAGTGAGGCGGCGCCAAGTAGCACTATTGCGGGGTTAAGTGGGCGAGTTAGGTATTTATAATGATAGTTCATAACATGTGGGAGTAATAATCCTCTTCTTAGGCCGAAACTAAGGGGGGGTCACATGTAGAGAGAGTGCTCATCGGAATAGAGGGTTAGGAGAAGGCAGAAGATATAAGCTTGAATGAGCCCGATACCTAGTTCAAAGATGATGTAACCCACTTGAGTGATCAGGATCACCGCTGAGGGGAGTGAGAGGGTGTTAGAAACTAGCGAGAAGATTATGTAAGACCCTAATAAGCCCAAAACTACATGCCCTGCTGTTATATTTGCCGCTAGCCGGAAAGATAAGGTAATAGGTCGGGCGAGAATTCTAGTAGTCTCGATTAATACCAGAAATGGGTTCAGTCAGTTGGGGGCTCCCCCAGGTAAGAGGCCAGCTGCAGCGTATTGGGTGTTGTAAGAGAAAGAAGATATCACTAAAGATATTCATAAAGGGAGTCCTAGAGAGAGTGTAATAATTAGGTGTCTGGACAGGCTAAACGTGTATGGGATTAGTCCTATGAAGTTCATCAAGATTAATCTTAGGAATAAGGGAGAAATTATTTTAGGAAATCCTAAAATTTTGGCTCCTAAAGTTCGAGAGGCCTGTTCGCCGATGATTATAGTAGCTGAGAAGAGAGCTCAAGGAAGGGGGGATATTGATAACGAGTATTTTTGGCAGCTGGCTAGAGGGGCTAATGCGAGGGAGAAAAATAACAAAGTTCTTAGTGAGAAATAGGAATAAATAGCTGGGTCAAAAGATGAGAAGATATCTATTATCATTCAAAAGCTGGGTGAGGATTCCATTTTGTGCTTTGAAGGCAAATAGTTTATTTAACTTAAGCTTTTATCTTATTATATTGTCCCATAACAAGGAGAGAAGGGGGGATAATAGTATTAAGATGAAGTATGAGGTTGTAAAGATTTGACCTAGTAGCTCATAAGGGGCTTCCACTGGGCATCCCCCAATTCAAGTGAGTAGTAGGGTGGTTCTTACTAAGGCTCAGAAAAATAATTGATTCATAGGGTAGAAGGAATTACCGCGGCGAGCATTCGTGATATTGATTATAGGTAAGACAAAAAGAATTAATAGAGCTGCGAATATAGCTACAACGCCGCCTAGTTTGTTTGGGATAGACCGTAAGATGGCGTATGCCCATAAGAAGTACCACTCTGGTTTAATATGAACGGGGGTGACCAGGGGGTTGGCGGGAATAAAATTCTCTGGATCTGTTAATAGGTTAGGTGTAAAGAAGGCAACCGCTATTAAGATAGCTAGCAATAATAAAAACCCCACTGAATCCTTAGTAGTATAATAAATATGGAACGGGACTTTTGCTGAGTTTGTGTTCAACCCGAGGGGATTATTTGATCCGGTTTGGTGTAGGAAGAGAAGGTGAAGAACCCTGAGTGCAGCGATAGAAAAGGGAAGCAAGAAATGGAGAGCAAAAAATCGGGTTAATGTAGGGTTTGCGACTCCAAATCCCCCCCATAGTCATTCTACAAGAGATTTTCCGATATAAGGAATGGCGGAAAAAAGATTAGTGATGACCGTTGCCCCTCAGAATCTTATTTGCCCTCAAGGTAAGAGGTATCCTATAAAGGCAGTCGCTATTGTTAAAATGAGGATAATCACCCCCAGGTTTCATGTTTCAACGTAGAGGTAAGATCCGTAGTAGATTCCTCGTGCAATGTGTAAATATAGGCAAAAGAAGAAGGCGGAGGCCCCATTGGCATGAACATTTCGTAGTAATCACCCATAGTTAACGTCTCGTCTAATATGAGCTACTGAGGAAAAGGCAAGATCAATATGTGGTGAATAATCTATAGCTAGCAATAAACCGGTAATAATTTGGATTACTAAGCACAGCCCTAAAAGGGAGCCGAAGTTCCATCAAATAGAGAGATTCCCAGGTGCTGGTAGGTCTACAAGGGATCCGTTCATAATTTTGAATAAAGGGTGGGATTTTCGAATAGGTCTAAACATAGGAGGAGAAAGGGCGGAGAGGGCTTTTTGAGGAAGATGTGATTTTTACTACTACGACCAGGGCTAAAAATAAAGAAATCCCTATGAGAATGATGATAAATATTTTTGGTTTAGATATAATTATTCTTACCGGGAATTTTAATGATTTTAGTTTTCGCGGGAATTTTAGTAGGAAGGGAGACAAGTAAAAATAATAATAAACTATTGAAATAGCGGACATGATCAACATCTTTAAGATTCCTAGTTGCTGGTTTGGTTGGATAGCCACGAAATATGAGAATATAACTAGTAAGCCCCCAATATAGATCAGGAAGACGAGAAGTGCAAATCATGAAGGAAAGTATCTAGCTAGAAGAAGAGTAATTAGGAGGGTGATAAAGATTACCCAAATACCTAGAGAAAGGGGGGAGGGGGCGAAGATAATAGAAAGTGTAGCTGACTGTAACGATAAAATTATGAAGAGAGTTAAGGATTTCATTATTGATCAAGACGTAGTGTGAGAACTTAATTATCTGATTTTCAAGTGTTGTAGTATATGTAGAAGATTACTAAGAGGAATAGCGTTGATTTCATTGGTTTATATTGAATTCTACTATAGGGTATTAATATTACGACCCTCACCAGTAAATACATAGATACAGGAAGATTCAGACTACATCTACAAAGTGCCAGTATCATGCCGCAGCCTCAAATCCGAAGTGGTGGTTGGTGGAGTATTGGTGTATTAGACCGCGGATAAGGCAAATAGATAAAAAGGTAGAGCCGATTAAAACGTGAAGTCCATGGAACCCTGTGGCAACAAAGAATGTTGAGCCGTAGACTCTGTCTGAGATGGAAAAGGAGGTATCGAAGTATTCTCCCGCCTGGAGAAAAGTAAAATAAGCCCCTAGTATAACTGTAAGAAATAGTGCTTGGTATATGTCTTTAAATTTCCCTTCTATAAGACCGTGGTGGGCCCAGGTGACTGTGACTCCCCTAGCCAGTAAGACAGCTGTGTTTAATAATGGAATCGCAAATGGGTTTAATGTATTGATTCCTGTGGGGGGTCACGTGCAGCCTAGCTCAGGTGTAGGTGCCAGCCTTCTATGAAAGAAGGCCCAAAAGAAGGCAAAAAAAAAGAGGACTTCAGAGGCGATGAACAGGATTATTCCTCAGCGTAATCCTTTCCCTACATATGAAGTGTGGTGGCCCAAGTATGTGGCCTCTCGGACGACGTCTCGCCATCATTGGATTATTACCAATAAAATAACAATAAGTCCCAGAGCTAGGCATAGCATAGAATATCCGTGGAACCATCTAGTAAGTCCGACTGTTAGAATAAGGGCTCCTAGGGATCCAACGATAGGTCATGGGCTGAATTCTACTAAGTGGAAAGGCTGTCGTACCATTTAATTGTGGGCTTAATAAGTAGAATGATTATTCTGTAGTTTGATCCTAAGCCAAGTGCAATGCTCTGCCAACTTATTTTGCGAGTGTCTACTCTAGAAAGTTTCTCCTTAGGGATCAAAGCCCTATGTGCTTTAGTTACACCATAGAGTAGTGTGGACACCTTGTGCGTATATGTATACGAAGATTCGTGGTGAATATTTGGATTTGACTTTAGAACTGAATTTCAAATTGGGCAGAGGGTGTTGCATTGTTTCAGGAACGTTGTGGTGGTTTATGGTTGAGAAGCAGATGAAAACTCTTAGGTTTTAGCTTATGATAATTTAGCAATTTCTTTAACGGGAATTCCCGCGGAGAGGGTAATAGATAAAGGGTTTAGGGCTAGTATAAGATGGGTGGAAGAAAAGATGTAAAAAAACCTCCGCAAATCGCGATTAAAAGAAACCTATCTTTTTTTAGAAAAAATAAGGGACGTGCGGAGAATTTTGTGAACTAAAAGTACATAAGGCGCAATAAAGTGGATGAAACAGGAGCAAAGCTAGCTTAACATTCTTATGTAAGCAGTAATAGCGCAAAATATCTTAATAAAGATAGGAAACAGAAGTGGCGAGGGGATTTAAAGAGGTTATGACCCTCTCTCAGACATATTGGGGGGGTCACAAAGTAGTAATAGGGGGACGGGGCGTAAGGCCGAAAAATGGCCAAAAATTTGCAACTCCATGGTCCAAAGATGCAAACATTATTTATTTATTTATTTATCTATATATATATATGTATATATATATATATATATGTATATATATATATATATATACATATATATATATATATATACATATATATATATAGATAAATAAATAAATAAATAATGTTTGCATCTTTGGACCATGGAGTTGCAAATTTTTGGCCATTTTTCGGCCTTACGCCCCGTCCCCCTATTACTACTTTGTGACCCCCCCAATATGTCTGAGAGAGGGTCATAACCTCTTTAAATCCCCTCGCCACTTCTGTTTCCTATCTTTATTAAGATATTTTGCGCTATTACTGCTTACATAAGAATGTTAAGCTAGCTTTGCTCCTGTTTCATCCACTTTATTGCGCCTTATGTACTTTTAGTTCACAAAATTCTCCGCACGTCCCTTATTTTTTCTAAAAAAAGATAGGTTTCTTTTAATCGCGATTTGCGGAGGTTTTTTTACATCTTTTCTTCCACCCATCTTATACTAGCCCTAAACCCTTTATCTATTACCCTCTCCGCGGGAATTCCCGTTAAAGAAATTGCTAAATTATCATAAGCTAAAACCTAAGAGTTTTCATCTGCTTCTCAACCATAAACCACCACAACGTTCCTGAAACAATGCAACACCCTCTGCCCAATTTGAAATTCAGTTCTAAAGTCAAATCCAAATATTCACCACGAATCTTCGTATACATATACGCACAAGGTGTCCACACTACTCTATGGTGTAACTAAAGCACATAGGGCTTTGATCCCTAAGGAGAAACTTTCTAGAGTAGACACTCGCAAAATAAGTTGGCAGAGCATTGCACTTGGCTTAGGATCAAACTACAGAATAATCATTCTACTTATTAAGCCCACAATTAAATGGTACGACAGCCTTTCCACTTAGTAGAATTCAGCCCATGACCTATCGTTGGATCCCTAGGAGCCCTTATTCTAACAGTCGGACTTACTAGATGGTTCCACGGATATTCTATGCTATGCCTAGCTCTGGGACTTATTGTTATTTTATTGGTAATAATCCAATGATGGCGAGACGTCGTCCGAGAGGCCACATACTTGGGCCACCACACTTCATATGTAGGGAAAGGATTACGCTGAGGAATAATCCTGTTCATCGCCTCTGAAGTCCTCTTTTTTTTTGCCTTCTTTTGGGCCTTCTTTCATAGAAGGCTGGCACCTACACCTGAGCTAGGCTGCACGTGACCCCCCACAGGAATCAATACATTAAACCCATTTGCGATTCCATTATTAAACACAGCTGTCTTACTGGCTAGGGGAGTCACAGTCACCTGGGCCCACCACGGTCTTATAGAAGGGAAATTTAAAGACATATACCAAGCACTATTTCTTACAGTTATACTAGGGGCTTATTTTACTTTTCTCCAGGCGGGAGAATACTTCGATACCTCCTTTTCCATCTCAGACAGAGTCTACGGCTCAACATTCTTTGTTGCCACAGGGTTCCATGGACTTCACGTTTTAATCGGCTCTACCTTTTTATCTATTTGCCTTATCCGCGGTCTAATACACCAATACTCCACCAACCACCACTTCGGATTTGAGGCTGCGGCATGATACTGGCACTTTGTAGATGTAGTCTGAATCTTCCTGTATCTATGTATTTACTGGTGAGGGTCGTAATATTAATACCCTATAGTAGAATTCAATATAAACCAATGAAATCAACGCTATTCCTCTTAGTAATCTTCTACATATACTACAACACTTGAAAATCAGATAATTAAGTTCTCACACTACGTCTTGATCAATAATGAAATCCTTAACTCTCTTCATAATTTTATCGTTACAGTCAGCTACACTTTCTATTATCTTCGCCCCCTCCCCCCTTTCTCTAGGTATTTGGGTAATCTTTATCACCCTCCTAATTACTCTTCTTCTAGCTAGATACTTTCCTTCATGATTTGCACTTCTCGTCTTCCTGATCTATATTGGGGGCTTACTAGTTATATTCTCATATTTCGTGGCTATCCAACCAAACCAGCAACTAGGAATCTTAAAGATGTTGATCATGTCCGCTATTTCAATAGTTTATTATTATTTTTACTTGTCTCCCTTCCTACTAAAATTCCCGCGAAAACTAAAATCATTAAAATTCCCGGTAAGAATAATTATATCTAAACCAAAAATATTTATCATCATTCTCATAGGGATTTCTTTATTTTTAGCCCTGGTCGTAGTAGTAAAAATCACATCTTCCTCAAAAAGCCCTCTCCGCCCTTTCTCCTCCTATGTTTAGACCTATTCGAAAATCCCACCCTTTATTCAAAATTATGAACGGATCCCTTGTAGACCTACCAGCACCTGGGAATCTCTCTATTTGATGGAACTTCGGCTCCCTTTTAGGGCTGTGCTTAGTAATCCAAATTATTACCGGTTTATTGCTAGCTATAGATTATTCACCACATATTGATCTTGCCTTTTCCTCAGTAGCTCATATTAGACGAGACGTTAACTATGGGTGATTACTACGAAATGTTCATGCCAATGGGGCCTCCGCCTTCTTCTTTTGCCTATATTTACACATTGCACGAGGAATCTACTACGGATCTTACCTCTACGTTGAAACATGAAACCTGGGGGTGATTATCCTCATTTTAACAATAGCGACTGCCTTTATAGGATACCTCTTACCTTGAGGGCAAATAAGATTCTGAGGGGCAACGGTCATCACTAATCTTTTTTCCGCCATTCCTTATATCGGAAAATCTCTTGTAGAATGACTATGGGGGGGATTTGGAGTCGCAAACCCTACATTAACCCGATTTTTTGCTCTCCATTTCTTGCTTCCCTTTTCTATCGCTGCACTCAGGGTTCTTCACCTTCTCTTCCTACACCAAACCGGATCAAATAATCCCCTCGGGTTGAACACAAACTCAGCAAAAGTCCCGTTCCATATTTATTATACTACTAAGGATTCAGTGGGGTTTTTATTATTGCTAGCTATCTTAATAGCGGTTGCCTTCTTTACACCTAACCTATTAACAGATCCAGAGAATTTTATTCCCGCCAACCCCCTGGTCACCCCCGTTCATATTAAACCAGAGTGGTACTTCTTATGGGCATACGCCATCTTACGGTCTATCCCAAACAAACTAGGCGGCGTTGTAGCTATATTCGCAGCTCTATTAATTCTTTTTGTCTTACCTATAATCAATATCACGAATGCTCGCCGCGGTAATTCCTTCTACCCTATGAATCAATTATTTTTCTGAGCCTTAGTAAGAACCACCCTACTACTCACTTGAATTGGGGGATGCCCAGTGGAAGCCCCTTATGAGCTACTAGGTCAAATCTTTACAACCTCATACTTCATCTTAATACTATTATCCCCCCTTCTCTCCTTGTTATGGGACAATATAATAAGATAAAAGCTTAAGTTAAATAAACTATTTGCCTTCAAAGCACAAAATGGAATCCTCACCCAGCTTTTGAATGATAATAGATATCTTCTCATCTTTTGACCCAGCTATTTATTCCTATTTCTCACTAAGAACTTTGTTATTTTTCTCCCTCGCATTAGCCCCTCTAGCCAGCTGCCAAAAATACTCGTTATCAATATCCCCCCTTCCTTGAGCTCTCTTCTCAGCTACTATAATCATCGGCGAACAGGCCTCTCGAACTTTAGGAGCCAAAATTTTAGGATTTCCTAAAATAATTTCTCCCTTATTCCTAAGATTAATCTTGATGAACTTCATAGGACTAATCCCATACACGTTTAGCCTGTCCAGACACCTAATTATTACACTCTCTCTAGGACTCCCTTTATGAATATCTTTAGTGATATCTTCTTTCTCTTACAACACCCAATACGCTGCAGCTGGCCTCTTACCTGGGGGAGCCCCCAACTGACTGAACCCATTTCTGGTATTAATCGAGACTACTAGAATTCTCGCCCGACCTATTACCTTATCTTTCCGGCTAGCGGCAAATATAACAGCAGGGCATGTAGTTTTGGGCTTATTAGGGTCTTACATAATCTTCTCGCTAGTTTCTAACACCCTCTCACTCCCCTCAGCGGTGATCCTGATCACTCAAGTGGGTTACATCATCTTTGAACTAGGTATCGGGCTCATTCAAGCTTATATCTTCTGCCTTCTCCTAACCCTCTATTCCGATGAGCACTCTCTCTACATGTGACCCCCCCTTAGTTTCGGCCTAAGAAGAGGATTATTACTCCCACATGTTATGAACTATCATTATAAATACCTAACTCGCCCACTTAACCCCGCAATAGTGCTACTTGGCGCCGCCTCACTGTTCCTATTTTCCTTAAGTACGTGATTGTTTCTAGCGGACAAAACAATTCTCCTAGATTGGGAAGTGGTCTCACTCTTCTCAGCGGCCCTAACTCTCCCATTAATTCTTGATCCATGGGGAACTTTATTTGCCAGCGTTGTCTGCTTTATTTCCAGAAACATTATAATTTTCTCTATATCTTACATGGCTGATGAGAAAAATCTAAACCGATTTACCCACTTGGTCCTAATATTTGTGGCGTCTATGCTATTTTTAATTTTCATCCCCCACATAATGGCCTTATTACTCGGCTGAGACGGGCTGGGGCTAGTCTCTTTCATTCTTGTCATCTTTTACCAGAATCATAAGTCTTTAGCTGCCGGAATAATCACCGCTCTCACCAACCGGATCGGGGACGTGCTCATTTTACTAAGGATTGCTTGAATGGCCTCTCAAGGCCACTGACTAGTACTTAATATGTTCTCTAATACCTTAGTGGACAACAATCTCCTCATCCTAATAATTATGCTCGCAGCAATAACAAAAAGCGCACAAATCCCATTTAGCAGGTGGCTGCCGGCTGCCATAGCAGCTCCCACACCAGTATCTGCCCTAGTCCACTCATCTACACTGGTAACCGCCGGAATCTTTCTTATGTTCCGGTTTTACCCATTCTTAAAATCCTTATCCCTATTCAACACCCTACTTCTAATTATCGGAAGAACAACCATACTAATAGCGGGTACCGCAGCCACTCTAGAGGGCGATATAAAAAAAATCATTGCCTTATCAACTTTAAGGCAACTCGGTGTAATAGTAACTAGGCTGGCCCTAGGCTTCACAACTCTTACTTTCTTTCACCTAGTCACCCATGCCTTATTTAAAGCTTTACTATTTGTTTGCGCAGGACATATAATCCACCTCCATCACCACTCCCAAGACCTCCGATTCATGGGAAACACTCACACTCAAACCCCCTTACTAAACTCCTGCATAGTCATCTCAAACATAGCCCTTTGTGGGTCCCCATTTCTAGCAGGGTTTTACTCTAAAGATATGATTATCGAATCCTCACTCTTCCTCAGCTTCAACAATCTGATCACCTCCATATTTCTACTCGCCACTGGTTTAACCGCGGCCTACAGAGCCCGGTTTTTAATCACGGTAACCCTGTCCCCAAACCTCTCCCTCCCACTCAGCCCCACCACCGATAAAGATAGATTCATTCACGCACCAACTCTAAATCTATCGCTGGGAGCGATTACAGTAGGAGCACTCGTAAGCTGAGTTGCGATAGCACCACTAACTGACCCCACCCTTACACCAGGAAATAAAATATTCGCCTTAATTATAACAATTCTAGGGGCTTTCTTACCTGCTTTGATCTCATCACCGAACTTTGACGCCACTAAGCCCCTCACAATAGCTTTCTCTGCCCCTCACTTTTTTATTACAAGAATATGATCGCTAACCCCAAGGTCTTCCCAACTCAGTTTACCTAAACCCTACTGGTTATCCAAAAGATCGCTAAAAACTATAGACCAAGGCTGGCTTGAATACGTAGGCCCCCAAGGAACCAGACTCTTCCTCACACGTTTAATTAAAACGAAACCAAAATCGCAATCTCTGTCAATTACCCGCCAATTATTCGTAACTTTTTACTTCGCCTTAATCTGTTATATCTCCCCACACCCAGTTATAAATCTTTCAACGTGATTTGCATGACCTTAACTCTTAGGTAGCTTATCCTAAAGCAAAACATTGAAGCTGTTTAGATGATTTTTATCCCTAGGAATATTACTTGTAGTATAAGCTATTACTTCAGTCTTTCACGCTGAGAATTTAATCCACCAACAAGTACAGAGAATAGTTTAAACAAAATATATACTTTGGGAGTATAAGATCAGTACTCTTGTTTTCTGGGTTTAGAAGCTAAAATATAAGCGCTGGTCTTGTAAACCAGAGAAAGGCTCAATAGTCCTAAACCTATGAAAGCCAACGCTACAATTTTTATAATATCCCCCCTCATCTTTATAATTGGTCTTTTAAATATTGTTCTTAACCGAAGCCGCTTACTTGTCTCCCTTCTGAGACTGGAAGTGATGATTTTGGGATTACTAACTCTTTTTATCTTGGCAAAAGCAAAGTGAGGAGGCCTCTCAAACTCCCCCACAGAAATAATATCCCTACTCATCCTACTGACCATGGGCGCCTGCGAAGCAAGCCTGGGTCTCGCATGTCTTGTTCTCATAACCCGCTCCCATGGGAATGACCATCTCGGCTCTCTTACATCGTCAAAATACTAACATGCTAAAATTAATTGCGCCCCTTGCTTTCCTAATAATTTTGTCACCATCATGGCACACCAGAATTGCCCTAATTCTACTGTCTTCTTTATTAGCTATAACCTACTTCTACTCCTCACTCCCTTCAGCTCTATTCATTAGCGAAAGGTTGGTGTTAGATCAAATGTCCCTAGCTCTCATCACTTTGACACTATGGACCTCAGGCTTAATGCTTTTAGCAAGGTATAATATTGCCAAATCCTGAAATCTTCCAAGCACTTTTATGAAAATAATTCTAATCCTCATATGAACACTCTTGCTAAGGTTTTCGGTGAGAAATATTATAGCATTTTATATCTTATTCGAAACATCCTTAATCCCTACGCTACTCTTGATCTTAGGTTGAGGGTACCAACCAGAGCGCCTTCAAGCGAGAATATACCTAATATTATACACAGTGGCAGCCTCCCTCCCTCTTTTGCTCTCTATTAGTATCCTCCTAAATTCAACCGGCTCCGCCTTTTTCTTTTTTAAGCTAGCAATTAAGCTTAATATACTTTACTGAAGGCTATTCATAACGTTGGCTTTCCTGGTCAAGATACCTCTCTACATGAGGCATCTCTGACTCCCCAAAGCACACGTAGAAGCCCCAGTAGCAGGATCGATAATCCTTGCCGGGATTCTCCTTAAGCTGGGGGGTTATGGCCTAGTACGTGTATTGACTCTATCTCATACCCTTTTCTTCAGATCTCAATACCTCTTCGTAAGAATTTCCTTGTGAGGGATTGTAGCCACTGCTATTATTTGCCTCCGGCAGCAAGATATAAAATCCTTGATCGCCTACTCTTCCGTAGGGCATATAGCCATTCTTATCGGGGGATTATATTCCCTTTCAAAATGGGGTGTTGAAGGGGCCATCCTCATAATAATCGGTCACGGTCTCTCAAGAAGAGCACTCTTTGCACTAGCCAATATGACCTACGAATCTTCAAGCAGTCGAACGTTGTTATTAAACAAAGGAATACTTCTGGTAATACCCTCTATGGCTCTCTGGTGATTTTTAATGAGAGCTGCAAATATAGCTGCGCCGCCTACTTTGAATCTCCTAAGAGAAATTATCCTCATCTCAGCCATCATTTTCATAATTAAGATCGGAGCTCCTCTTCTAGCCCTGGGGGGGTTCCTCGCTGCAGCCTACAGGTTGACACTTTACACCTCCATTCATCACGGAGCCCCCTCTCGATCTACAAACACCCTCTTTTTCAGCTCCTCACGAAATAATTTAACTATCCTGCTTCACGCGGTCCCACTTTACTTATTTATCACACTGGCCTATACCTTTTCTATTATCTCTTTATACCCCTAGCTCTTGACTCGAGCTTACTAGCACCCTCTTATAAAGCCCCCTCAACAACTCGCTACAACCAAGCGCCTAATTCACTCCTGGTAAATTAATTTAAAAAGAATAATTAGTTTGCACCTAATTTGTGAGATCCCTCATTTACCCGCCTCTAGAATTACTCTTCCAAAATAGAAAACGAAAAGCTTCTAAACATGACTTCTAATTATATTTAAAGAGGTGCAACTCCTTTTGTTTTCTTATGCATACCTTCCTGCCTTGCATTGTCATCACCTTCCTTCTCGTCCTAGCAGCTATAGCCTTTTTTACCCTCCTCGAGCGTAAAGTCTTAGGCTACGCTCAACTCCGGAAAGGGCCAAATAAGGTTGGGATCTTAGGACTTCCTCAACCAATGGCCGACGCAGCCAAGCTTTTTACTAAAGAAATTTCACGCCCAACCTTATCAAATACCATTCCATTTATTGCGGCCCCCTTTCTAGGTCTTTTACTCGCACTAGCCATGTGAACTATCTACCCAACAGCCTCCCCAGCAAACTTCATAAAATTTGGTATTTTATTTTTTTTATGTATCTCGAGATTGAATGTTTACTCTACTCTTGCCGCGGGATGAACCTCTAACTCTAAATACTCACTTTTAGGAGCCCTCCGAAGGGTGGCTCAAACTATCTCATACGAAGTCAGCATATCACTAACCCTTTTATCAGCTCTTATCTTGCTAAACTCTTTCGACACCCAAGAAATATTCGACTTCCCTAAATCATCTTTACTGACCCTACTGCCTTTACTATTTTACATCTGATTCACTACTACCCTGGCGGAAACCAACCGAACCCCCTTCGACTTCGCTGAAGGGGAGAGGGAGTTGGTCTCTGGATTTAATACTGAATACGCTGGCGGAACCTTTGCTCTCATCTTCATGGCTGAGTACACAAATATTATCTTTATGTCCTTGATCTCAACATTGATTTTCCTGAGAGGCCACGGGACTCCTTACATTGAATTAGCAAACTTAATAGTAGGAACCCTGCTCCTATGTTTTCTCTTTGTTTGAGTACGAGGAACCCTCCCCCGCATACGATATGATCGCCTAATAAGGCTAACGTGAAAGGCCTTTCTCCCACTTTCGCTTATTTTTCTTATTGGTGTCAGCCAAATCTTATGATTAGGTGCCAGACAAAATGGATTATATTGATGTTATAAAATATGGGCACTTACCCCCTAGTCCCCTCCTATGCTATCAAACCTCATTGCTATCACTGTTGCATTAGCACTCCCGGCTGCGATCGTTTCTATTGCTTTCGCCCTCTCCTATCGAAGGTCCGATGATCGTGAGAAAGCCTCCCCCTTCGAGTGTGGATTCGACCCTAAGTCCTCTTCACGACTCCCATTCTCCCTTCGGTTCTTTTTATTAGCTGTCCTATTCCTTGTCTTCGATATTGAGATTGTCCTCCTCCTCCCAGCCCCATTCACACTAAACTTTTCTTCCCCCATTTACACTTTAATGCCCTTTCTCTGTTTTATTGTTATTCTCATTCTAGGCCTTTTTCATGAGTGAAACGAGGGATCATTGGACTGATCAAAATATTAATGTGGCAGATTAATGCACTAGGTTTAAGCCCTACCTATAGAACTTATTCTCATTAATACCAAAACACTTTATACAACCACTACCCGTGGTTATTAAAACTCTTGTAAAACAACAATGCTATGACCCCTTTTACCTTATTCCACATTAATACTATCTTTTATAATAACTGGAATCATTATGGCTATTTCTTCCAACAGATGATTATTAATATGGGTCGGTCTAGAGCTGAACTTACTTTCCTTTATTCCCCTAATCTCTGCTTCCTCCATGAACCAAGAAACAGAAGCCTCCGTAAAGTATTTTCTGGTGCAAGCCATCGGGTCGGCCACGCTACTTTTCATTCTTGCCGCATATAAACTGCAAAAGCCCCTCATAGATACTATAATGTTTATGGCCTTGGCACTAAAAGCCGGGATGGCTCCTTGCTATCGTTGATTTCCCCAAGTCATAGCATCCATGGATTGATTTATATGTTTGCTTCTATCAACAATCCAAAAGTTGGCTCCCCTTCTCTTGCTCTTCGGTCTAATTAACAGATGAAACTCTATCCTCCTCACAACAATTTGTTTTATAAACAGATTAGTGGGAGGGGCGGGGGGATTAAACCAGACACAGATACGGCCTCTTTTAGCTTATTCTTCAATCGCCCACATATCATGGATAACTGCTGCCAGGGCCATGATAGTGGTTACAGCACTTTCATACCTCTTCATCTACATTGTAATCACTATAAGAATCATGGCTCTAATAATGAATATCTCAAAAACCTCAACAGGCCAGTATAATATATCCCTTCTTATATCTGGCTCCTCCATACTTATTATGGCCCTCTCCTTCCTTTCCCTGGCCGGACTACCCCCCCTCCTGGGGTTTCTACCAAAATGGATGGTTATGTCGCTACTCTCCCCCACATTCCCCCTGCTGACCGCTATCCTCATCTTGGGGTCATTAATAACTCTATTCTACTATTTACTCGTAGTTTTTTCGAGCAACCTAAACATAATGAAAAGAACAATTTTGTCCCCCACCGCCCAAACCCAAAATCTTACACTGACCTTATCAGTCTCATTCTTTTGACTTGCACTCATCTTAGTATCTGCGCTGACTCCTTCTACAATAGATTCTCCCCCAAACAACACAAACCCTAGTATAGTATAATTATTACATTTAACTGTTAATTAAAAAATAGAACTTGATTCTTACTCGGCTTTCCAACAATCTACCCCCACGCCAAGCTCTAGAAAGCTTTATAGCAATGATCTTTTAAATCATAGAGGGCTGAATAAGCCTCTAGAATAGTATGCCCGCATCGGGACAATATCCTGTAGCCAACAAGGCTACCTAAAACTCTGCGCTGGCTATGCTCTACTAATCACAAAGACATTGGAACATTATACTTCATTTTTGGAACATGAGCTGGGCTGCTTGGCACCTCGATAAGACTCCTCATTCGAGCTGAGCTAGGCCAACCAGGGTCTCTTCTTGGCAGAGACCAACTATACAACACAATCGTCACAGCTCACGCATTTTTAATAATCTTTTTCCTGGTCATGCCGATTATGATTGGGGGATTCGGTAATTGACTAATCCCATTAATACTCGGTGCTCCTGACATGGCCTTCCCACGGCTTAATAATATAAGGTTCTGGCTTTTACCCCCCTCTTTATCTTTATTAGTGGCTAGAGCCACCGTTGAAAAGGGAGTTGGCACCGGCTGGACTGTTTACCCACCTCTGGCGGGAAATATCGCCCATGCTGGGCCCTCTGTAGATTTAGCTATTTTCTCTCTACACTTAGCTGGAGTCTCCTCTATCCTCGGAGCTCTTAATTTCATTACCACAGTAATCAATATACGATCAACCGGATTACGGCTGGAGCGCGTCCCTCTGTTTGTCTGAGCGGTAAAAATTACCGCTATTCTACTACTCCTCTCCTTACCAGTATTGGCGGGGGCTATTACCATATTACTAACTGACCGAAACTTAAATACGGCCTTTTTTGACCCAGCGGGGGGGGGAGACCCAATTTTATATGAACACTTATTCTGGTTCTTTGGGCACCCAGAAGTCTACATTTTAATTCTACCAGGATTCGGTATTATCTCCCACATTGTAACCCACTACTCCTCAAAGCCAGAGGCTTTCGGAACCCTCGGAATAATTTATGCCATGCTAGGGATTGGTATCTTAGGATTTATCGTGTGGGCGCACCATATATTCACAGTAGGAATAGATGTCGACACGCGAGCCTATTTTACTGCAGCCACAATAATTATTGCCGTCCCCACTGGAATCAAAGTCTTTAGGTGGCTAGCAACCATCCACGGCTCGAATATCAAATACGAAGCACCGATACTATGAGCTTTAGGCTTCATTTTTTTGTTCACAGTGGGGGGACTAACGGGGATTGTTTTGGCCAACTCTTCATTAGACATCACCCTACACGACACTTACTATGTAGTCGCACACTTCCACTACGTCTTATCTATGGGGGCAGTGTTTGCATTGTTTGCTGGGTTTAATTACTGATTCCCACTCATAACGGGACTAACCCTCCACTCCCGATGAGCAAAAATCCACTTTTATCTAATGTTCGTGGGCGTTAATATAACCTTCTTTCCGCAACACTTTCTCGGTCTAGCCGGCATGCCCCGCCGATACTCAGACTACCCAGACGCATATACTAAATGGAATGTCGTCTCCTCGATCGGCTCTATAATCTCATTTATTGCCCTTTTATACTTCATCTTCATTTTATGAGAAAGATTCTCTGCCCAACGAGGTGTAGTCTCCCCTACAAATCAAACGCCTGCCCTAGAATGACAAGATCTTCTGCCTCTAGATTTCCATAACTCCAGCGAATCAACATATCTAACTCGCCCTCATTCTTATCTAGAGTTCAATACGTAGTGAGATCTTGGGGACAGCTCTCATTTCAAGATGCCGCCTCCCCACTAATATTCGAACTAATCGACTTCCATGATTACGCCCTTGTTATCCTAACACTCATCATTACATTTGTTGGGTATGCACTTGGATCACTGGTCATCAACTCTTATAGATGCACAAACATTTTAGAAGCACAGGAAGTAGAAACTATCTGAACGGTGCTTCCAGCTGTCATCCTAGTATTCCTTGCCTTCCCCTCTTTACGATTACTTTACCTATTAGACGAACTAGAGCACCCCTCCTTAACAGTCAAAACTATTGGACACCAATGATACTGAAGATATGAATATTCTGACTTCTTAAATCTTGAATTTGACTCATATATGCTACCTACGGATGAGCTCTCTCCGGGATCCTACCGGCTCCTAGAGGTAGACAATCGGGCAGTAATCCCATGAAGAACCGAAATCCGGATCTTAGTAACGGCGGCCGATGTAATACATGCTTGAACAGTACCAAGACTAGGGGTAAAAGCGGACGCCATCCCGGGCCGAATTAATCAGCTCTCTATTCTCCCAACACGACCTGGAATCTTTTATGGTCAATGCTCTGAGATCTGTGGTGCTAATCACTCTTTTATGCCCATTGTAATAGAAGCGGTAGATAGAAGAACATTCCTTAATTGAGTAAGCGCTTTCGCTGAATAGCTTAGATAAAACGGGAACCACCAATACTAAACACACTCCCATTAAAAGGGGTTTGCATTTCGGAAACATATGACTTTGAACGTCATAAAAAGGCGTTCGACTCGCTTCAAACCCTACCCCCTACCTTCCCCTCAAATTGCAAACTTGAACTCGATATTACCCATATCCATGGGGATAATATATGCCTCTGCCCCACGGACCAGCAGCAATCTCTCCCACAAGGGTAATTTAAATCTTTAAAATACTGAATTGTGGCTTCAGACCTGTGCCTTCACCTCTTGTATCCCTTACATCAGGTCAACATGCAGCAATATAAAAGTGTAAGTGGGTTACAATCATAAACTGCCCCAAAGTAAGAGAAATCTCGCCTAAAAGATGGACTTAAAAGTAATAATAGATTTAAAACACTATCATGAATATAGTAATCTAGGACATGCACAAATCGCCCGTCACTCTCACCCACAGGTGAGATAAGTCGTAACAAAGTAGATGTATCAGAAGATGTATCTGAGCGCATAGCATAAAATAATGCCTTTCACTTACGGTGAAACAATAGTTACAACTTGCGCTTTACAATGACTACATCTTCATCATGATAAACACATCTCCTCTCCAAAAAGGATTCGTACCTCAAATCCCCATTTTCCAGTCCATTGTTATGCCTTTTCTGGTATGGTGATCTCTCCTGACAGTCTGGTTCCTCCTTGAGTATAAGGTTATTACCGCCCCCTCAACGGCTATCTCGCCTTTTATCCATGCTTTTCCTTATCCTCGCCTTTTTATTAATAGTATATGCATACCTATTGGTACACGCGCACACATATATTGACCACTTGCAACTTTTTGCTTGCATTTGTAGTATAATACCGCCTATACCAGATGAAGCCCCAGACGCAAAAGACGTCACAGAAGGCATTGTGCCAATAATATCTCTCTTCCAGTAAGCTATTCTGACTCTCGCAGTATGACTGCTCTTTCTGATATTCTTGGTATTCACCGGGTATAAAAGCATTTCCGCTCAGAAACCCTCCTCCGATGGTCCCTCTTTCCCCGGGTCTCTTCTCCTAGTCTACCTACTTACATGTTTGGTCTTTCTATTGCTCCTATTAAACATATACACGTACATCGACATGTTCTTACAGATTAACTTCTTAGTGGATAAACTGGCCCCAGCGGGGGTACTAGAAGTTACTGTATAATCCCCAGGATA
>JAAUXW010240303.1_pt1 | contig 27736 bp, 30 predicted proteins | sample 7278141 | NCBI WGS metagenome assembly JAAUXW01 (sample SAMN14350115, study PRJNA611818) | marine sediment metagenome | isolation source: surface marine sediment (2.1m) | place: French Polynesia: Moorea | collected 2018-08
CGCTGCGCATGCGGCGCCTCGAGTTGGAAAAGGCCGAGGAGTAATCGATCGGGCCGATCTAGCCCAGCGACTGCTGCATGGACTGGAGTTTGTCGCGATAGCTGGACATTACGTCCGTCGCTTTCGTTTCGTCGAATCCCATCCTGGCGCAGGACTCGTCTTCCTCGAACAGTGTCGCGAGCTTGGCCTCGTTGGCATCGAGCAGGAGCCGCGCTACCACTATGACATCCACCAGCGACGGTGCCGAATCCGGGTCGTGGCTGACATAGGTTGCCGGATCGGTCGACTCGACGACCTCGTCGGGAAAGCCCCATGACTCGACGATGCTCTTGGAGATCTGCGGGTTCCATTCGTTCATGATCGAATCCAGCGCAGCCGGATCGCCGAGGAACTCCGGAAAGTCCTCCGCTTTTGTGAGGATGTAGAGCTTGCCCACCTCGTGCATGAGACCGCACAGGTAGGCGGTTTCGTGATTGATGTCGCTCTGGGACTGCGCGACCGCGTGCGCCATACAACTCAGTTTCATGCCGCGCGCCCACACGGCCCGCAGATGACGTGACGATTTGTCGTGCTTGTCGGAACTGTAGAGCTGTTTCATGGCGAGCGACATCGCCGTGTTGCGAACGACTTCGAAACCGAGCCGACCGATGGCGGCATCGAGTGTCTCTATCTTGATGTTGGCGCGGTTGTAATACGCGGAGTTCGCGAAGACGAACAGCCTCGAGACGAGCACCGGGTCCACGCTGACGGCCTGGCTGATGCGCTCGAAATCGCAGTTTTCGTTCTCGAGCATCTTGCGGATCTTCAGTACCACGTCGGGAAGCGACGGCAGCCTGATGTCGCCGTTTTCGAGTTCGAGTGCCAGCAGGCTGACGAAACGGAATTGATCGTTGTTGTCCATCGATAATCAGTGTCCGTTTGCCGCGGTACGCGCCCTTCCATGCAACTTCTGCATGAGCCTGGCTTCGCCGATGTTGAGGCCGCAGTTGCGCGTCAGATCCTCGACGCTCGCGCCGTGCTTCGCCATACGTACCGCGTTATCGATTGGAAGCTGGGGTACGACCGGTACCTGCTGCGCGACAGGCGGCGGCCGGCTTTGCTTCGGTGCGCGGATATCAATGAGCTTGACAGCGCGCTGCAACTCACCAAGACGCTGCTCCAGGCGTTTGGTCGCCATTACCTGCTCGTACATCTCGTCGTACGCGTTGTCGTCAGCGAGGGCGGTGCCCACCGGGCTGTCCCAGAACTCCTCGATTCGCTTGCAGCGGCGTTCGAACTTGATCAAAGAGGTACTTGCGACGACGAGCAACAGCACGTTGGCCGCGAGCAAAACAAACAGGTAATACGAGTTGATCGTGATCATCATACGTGCTCGTCGATAGTTGGTCTGTCGTCGTCGGGCGGATCTTTCCGGTCGTCATTCTGCTCCGGGGTCTCGTGCCGCGGTTTCTTCCGCTGGTCGGTCTCGCGGTCTTTTTGTGTCGGCCGCACGGGTTTGACAGGATAGGTAGGCGGGATCCGGTAGATGCCTGATATGGTCTCCTGCATGACAGATTTCCTCCGTTACCAGCGCTTGGCCGCAGCACGCAGGCGCATTACAGCCTGGCCGTGGATCTGGCAAACGCGTGATTCCGAGACTTCGAGCACGGCGCCGATCTCCTTTAGATTCAGCTCCTGCTCGTAGTAGAGCGATAACACGAGCCGCTCGCGCTCGGGAAGCTGGTCGATCGACTCGGCGAGCTGCGTGCGAAACTGCTCCTGGTACAGCTCCTGGTCCGGCAGCGGCGCATCCGACGATGGCGGTTTGCGCTGCAGCGTCGGCTCCTCCAATGTTTCCTCGTAGCTGAACAGACGACTGCCGGCGCTGTCCGCAAGGATCTTGTGATACTCGTCGATACTGATGCCGAGATAGCCCGCGATCTCCTCGCCGCTCGCTGCGCGACCCGTTTCTCCCTCGATCGCATTGATTGCGTCTGCCACCTGGCGGTACTTGTGATGGACCGAGCGCGGCGTCCAGTCGTGCTTCCGGATATCGTCGAGCATGGCGCCACGTATGCGTATGCCTGCGTAGGTCTCGAAGCTCGCTCCGCGGGACGCATCGAAGTTGCCGGCTGCCTCGAGCAGTCCGACCATCCCCGACTGCATAAGGTCGTTGATATCGACGGTTGCCGGCAGGCGCGCGGCGAGATGGTGCGCGATGCGCTTCACGAGGTCTACGTGCTGTGTCACCAGGTCGGCATCGGAGAACTGGTTCCTGGTTGCAACGTTGCTGTAGGTGTTCATGCGACTTTACCTCGCGAGGCCGTGTCCGCCATCAACAGGCGTTCAAGGAAGAACTCGATTCCACCGCTTGCCTCGCGTGCGACCGGCAGCGCGTCGATACTGGCTGCGATCTGCTGGAAGGCTTCGCCCGCGGCGCTGCGCGGATAGGCATCGACAACGGCGCGCTGCTCCTGCACCGCCTTGACGAGGTAGTCGTCCCGCGGCACGTCGCCGAGATGCCGCAGCACGACGTCGAGGTAGCTGTCGGTAACGCGCGTGAGTTTCTCGAACAGCGCTTTGCCGTCCCGCGCCCTGCGGCTCTGGTTCGTCACTACGTGGAAACGCGAAATACCGTAGTTCTGGCTGAAGACCTTTATGAGCGCGTAGGCATCGGTCAGGGATGCAGGTTCGTCACAGACGACGACGATCGGATGCTGCGCGGCCTGGACGAAACGCGCGACTTTTGGCGAGATACCGGCTGCCGTGTCAACGACCATGACCTCGGGGTGGACCTTCAGCTCGCTGAATGCCTGGATGATGCCTACCTGGGCTGCGGCCGGCAGGTCGGTCATGCAGAAGTTGCCGGATGCCGCGGGCACGATACGGATGTTGCGCGGACCGCGCAGGATCGTGTCCTTGAGTTCGACCTGGCCTTTCACGACGTGCGACAAGTTGTAGCGCGGCTGCAGTCCGAGCAGCACATCGACGTTGGCCAGGCTCAGATCTGCATCCAGCAGGCAGGTATTGCGCCCGCGACTACCGAGGGCCACGGCGATGTTGGAGGCGACGTTGGTCTTGCCGACGCCTCCCTTGCCGCTACACACGGCAAGCACCTTGACCGGCGTCCGTTCCATGAGTCGTTTCAGTTTCGATCCTTGATTGTTGTTACGCATTGGCAAAGCTCTGTCTCGCATAGTCGTCAGCCATGTTTCTTTCATCGATGCGTGGGTGGCTGGACTCCATGCATTCGACCGCCTGGTTCACGAGCCACAGCTTCCGGCGTGCCGCGCAGTGCAGGTCATCGGGGATTTGCTGGCCGTCCGAGAACCACGCAGCCGGGAGGTCGTTGCGTATCAGCGCACTCATGATGCAGCCGAGCTGCGCCGCCTCGTCGATCTTGGTGACGATGCATCCCTCGAGCGGCACCCGGCTGAATTCGCGCACGGTTTCGTCCAGTGCCGCTTCCTGGGTGGCCGCCGAGAGAGTCAGGTAAAACCGCACGCGATCCGCATTGCGGCCGTACGCCGCGAGTCGGCTCGACAGGTCCCGGTCGCGCTGGCTGCGTCCCTCGGTATCGATCAGCACCAGCTTCTTATCCCGCAACTGTTCGAGCGTTGCGGAGAGCTCGTCGAAGTTGCTGACGGCATAGACCTTGGCGCCGATGATGTTTGCAAACGCGCTCAGGTGTTCCTTCGCACCAATGCGAAACGAATCGGCGCTGACCAGCGCGATGTCGTCAGCCCAGTTGTTCATCGCGAAGCGCGCGGCGATCTTCGCGATCGTCGTCGTCTTTCCGACACCGGTGGGGCCGATCAGCGCTATCGTGCCGCCGGCGCTCAGCAGCTGGTCGTCCACGGACGGCAGCAGCTGAGCCAGCTCGGTGAGCGGCGCGCTCCACAGGCTCTTGATGTCGTCCGTCGGTTCCAGGCGGTCGACGACGATGTTGGCGATGTCGGGCGCCAGCCCGAGACGCGCCAGGTTGCGCAGGATCTGGGTGCGCAGCGGAAAGCGGCGCGCGGCATCGCTCCAGACCAGGTCCGACAACTGCGTCTCGAGCAGGCCACGCATCGATGCAATCTCGCTGCGCATTTCCTCGAGCGAACCGGCATCGTTTGCCGGGTGCGAAGCGCGCAACGCGCTTGCGAACGAGGAACCCGGCTGCGATGCGATATCCGTGGAAACAACCTCGACCCGAGACTCCCGGGGAGACGCAACGTCGTCCTCGGCGATGCTCGCCAGTGCATCGCTGTCGACACGGCCACCGGCTCCCGGCGACGCACCGACGGCGTGGCGAACGAGCGCCTCGTCGTAGTCGATCGCGGCAATCACCTCGATACCGTCCTCGACACGTCGATTCGACAGGATGACCGCATCGGGCCCCTGGTCCTCGCGCACCCTGCGCAGGACGTGTCGCATATCCTTGTCCAAATATCGCTTGATCTTCACAACCGTTCCTCGTTCATTGGCTCGCTCGTTTTCTTGCGCTTCGCTCTTTCAACCCTCGGTCTCTTATCCGTCTGTCCGTGCCCTAGCCCACGGCGGCGATCATCTGGATGCGCCTGTCGTCCGGTATCTCGTTGTAGGCCAGCACGTGCAGGTTGCGGATGTTGCGCATCATGCGGGACATCCAGGGCCGCACCTGCGGCGCCACCAGCAGCACCGCGGGCTCACCCGCGACCTCCTGGCTCTGGGCTTTCTCGGCCAGTGACTGATGCAGTCGTTCCACCATTGCCGGCTCCAGTCCGATCGTTCCACCCTCCTGTGCAGACTCATTCAAGATTCGTTCCAACTCCGGCTCGAGTGTCATTACCGGCAGCTCAGGCCGCGTCCCTGCTACGTTGTGGACGATCGAACGGCCCAGGGCGACGCGGACGGCCGCCGAGAGAACGTCGGGATCCTGACTCCGGGCCCCGTGTTCCGCCAAAGTTTCGGCGATCTTGCGAATGTTCTTCAGCGGGATGTTCTCCTCGAGCAGGTTCTGCAGCACCCGGGTAATGACGCTCATCGGTAGCAGCTTCGGCGTCAGCTCTTCGACCAGCTTCGGCGACGCCGAGGCAAGCCGGTCCATGAGCTGCTGGCATTCTTCGTGGCCGAACAGCTCGTTGGCGTTCGTTATCAGGAGCTGGCTCAGGTGCGTTGCGACCACGGTTGCCGGATCGACCACGGTGTAGCCGAGCATCTGCGCTTCCTCCCGTTGCCCGGCGTCGATCCAGTAGGCTTCGAGGCCGAAGGCCGGGTCCTCGGTCGGAATGCCGTTGATCTTGCCGAACACCTGGCCCGGGTTGATCGCAAGGTCCTTGTCGACGTGGATTTCGCTTTCACCGACTGCCACGCCTGCCAGCGAGATGCGGTACGCGTTCGGCGCCAGGTCCAGGTTGTCGCGGATGTGCACGGGCGACACGAGGAAGCCGAGCTCCTCCGTCAGTTTCTTGCGCACGCCCTTGATACGGGCGACGAGCGGCCCGTTGCGCGCCGAGTCGACCAGCGGGATGAGGCGGTAGCCGACCTCGAGACCGACGAGATCGACGGGATCGATGTCCTGCCAGCTCAGGTCGGGCAGGACGCTGTCCGGGTCGACCGGTGCCTCCGCCGGTTCCTGCGGTGTCTCCTTCGGTCTCGCCAGTCGTCGTGCGGCAATGCCGCACAGCGCGGCAAGGCTCAAGAATGCGAAATTGGGCATTCCGGGAATCAGGCCGAGGATGCCCACGATGGCGCCGGTTACCAGCAACGTCCGCGGGTCGCTGAAGAGCTGCTTCGACACCTGTGCACGCATGTCCTGCGAGCGGGTAACGCGCGTGACGATGATGGCGACGGCTGTCGACAGCAGAAGCGACGGCACCTGCGCCACCAGCCCGTCACCGATCGTCAGCAGCGTGTAGTTGTGAACGGCGGCAGACAGTGGCATGTCGTGTTGAGACGTGCCGATGATCAGCCCGCCGATGATGTTGATGAACAGGATGAGGATGCCCGCGACGGCATCGCCTCTGACGAATTTGCTGGCGCCGTCCATCGAACCGTAGAGATCCGCCTCCTCCGCGATCTCCTGGCGCCTGCGCTTCGCCTCGTCACGGTCGATGATGCCGGCATTCAGGTCGGCGTCGATCGCCATTTGTTTGCCGGGCATGGCGTCGAGAGTGAATCGTGCCGAGACCTCGGACACGCGGCCGGCGCCCTTGGTGACGACGACGAAGTTTATGATGACGAGGATCGCAAATATGACCAGACCGACGGCATAGTTGCCGCCGACGACGAACTCGCCGAACGCCTCGATGACCTTGCCTGCGGCCGACGTGCCAGTGTGGCCGTTCAGCAGTACCACGCGAGTGGACGCGATATTCAGCGCAAGACGCAGCAGCGTGACGACCAGCAGGATGGTCGGAAACACACCGAAGTCCAGCGGCCGCTTGACGTACACGGTCGTCAGAAGGATCGCCAGCGACATCGCAATGTTGAAGGTGAACAGGATATCGAGCGCCAGCGGCGGCAGCGGGATCATCATCATCGCCAGCATCGCCAGCAGCAGCACTGGCAGACCCAGGCCCTGGATGATGTCTGCTATGAATCTGGTGCGTGTCTCTTCTGCCATGTGAGTCTACTCATCCTGAGTTTCGCGGGTCGGAGAACTCGTCTTCGTCGACGTCGGGAACGGGTGGCTCGGGACGACGCTGTCCGGGCCGCAGCGTTTCGCTGAGCTGGTAGATGTAGGCAAGCACCTGCGCAACTGCCGTGTAGAGCTTCGCCGGGATCTCATCGCCGATCTCTGTCGTCCGGTACAACACGCGCGCGAGCGGCGGCGCCGAAAACAGCGGCACGCCGTGCTCGGCGGCAACTTCGCGGATGCGCTGCGCAAGCAGGTCCTTGCCCTTTGCGATGACCTGCGGGGCACCCATCGACGTCTCGTCGTACTTGAGCGCCACGGCGAAGTGCGTCGGGTTGGTGATCACGACGTCGGCCGTCGGCAGTTCTTCCATCATGCGACGCTGCGCGACCTCCTGCTGCAGGGTCCGGATGCGGGACTTGACCTCGGGCCGACCCTCGGTCTCCTTGAATTCGTCCTTCACCTGCTGGCGCGTCATGCGCAGTTTCTTCTGGTACTGCCAGAGCTGGAACGGCACGTCGAACGCCGCGATGAAGAGCAGGCCGAGGCTTACGATCAAAAGCGATACACCGCAGATCTTGAGCGCAGACAGGATCCCGTCGCCGATGGGCTGTCTGCCGAGCGCGAGCAGGCGGTCGACCGAGTACCACAGCCAGGACACCGCGATGGCCGCAACGACAGTGAATTTCGCCATGGCCTTGACGAGCTCGTTCAGGCCGTTGAGGCTGAATATGCGCTTGATGCCTTTCAGCGGATTGAGGCGCTCGACTTTGAAGGCAGCGGCCTTCAGGCTGAAAGAGAAGCCGCCGATTGCAGCGGCGCTCAGAAACACGGCGAACAGCAGCACGACAACCAGTGGCAGGAGACTCAGGAAGCTCTGCGAGGCGATCTGTGCGAGTGCCGGGCCGAGGTAGTGCTCGTCCAGCAAGCGCTCGCGCTCGATGGCAAAGCCGCCCCGGAAGGCGTCCAGCAGATCGTCGCCCATCGGCTCCGCCAGCAACAGCATCGCGGCCGCGCCTGACAGCATGACGCCCGTCATCGTGAGTTCACGCGATCGGGGTACGTCGCCTTTCTTGCGGGCGTCCTCGCGACGTTTCGGTGTCGGTTGTTCTGTACGATCCTGTTGTGCTTCTTCTTCAGCCACGGCCCGTGTCCTCGATCAATCGCAGAGCTCTACAACTCAAGCAATTGCGAAACGGCCGCCAGCGACAGCCCCAGGAATGCCTGAACGTTCTCGATCAGCACGTTCATGTTGAGAAAAATGACCGCGAATCCCAATAACATGGAGACGGGGAAACCGACGGCGAAAAGGTTCAGCGTCGGCGCTGCCCTGCTCATGATGCCGAAGGACAGGTTCACGACCAGCAGCGCCGTGATCGCCGGAAGTGCGATCTTCATCGCGAATACGAACAGCTGACGGGTCCACAGGAGCAGGTCCCATAACACCTGCGGCGTCAGCTCGCCGACAGAGATCGGCCAGGCCCTGAAACTCTCGGCCAGCAACTGGATCATCGCCAGGTGTCCGTCCAGCGTCAGGAATACCAGCATGCCGAGCATCAGGAAGAGCTGACCAAGCACCGGAATGTTGATTCCCCGTGCCCTGTCCAGGAAGACAGCGAAGCCGAGACCCATGCTCATGCCAATCACCTGCCCGCCCAGAGCGATGGCGTCGAAGACAAGCTGAACTAAGAATCCCATGGCGACGCCGATCCCGATCTCCTGAATCATCGTGACCAGACCCGCCAGACTCAACACCTCCTGCGTTGCAGTAGGTGGAACCAACGGAGCTATCGCGATCGTCAGCACAATCGCCAGCAACAGCCGCACCCGCACCGGGACGAAGCTGCCACCCACCAGGGGCATCACCATCAGGAACGCGCCGATACGGATGAACGGCCAGACGTACAGCGCCAGCGTTTCGATAATCGGTGCGAGCGGTATCTCGATATTCACGACATTGTCTCTCTGTCATCTTGCGGTCCTCACTCATGCCTCATGAGATCAGGGAGGGGATCTGTGTAATGAGCTGCTTCGTGTAATTGACGATGACGCTCAGCATCCACGGACCCGCGACGACCAGCGAAAGGACGAGAACCAGCAGCTTCGGTATGAAGCTGAGCGTCATCTCGTTGATCTGCGTGGCCGCCTGGATCATGCCGACGAGCAGCCCGATAGCCAGCGCCGAACCGAGCAGCGGCGATGCAATCAACATCGTTACCCACAGTGCGTGCTGACCAATGGTTGTGACGGTTTCTGGCGTCATTCAAAAAAATCCTTTATGCGTAGAAGCTCGATGCGAGCGTGCCCAGCAATAACGCCCAGCCATCGACCATGACGAACAACATGATCTTGAACGGCAGCGAGATCAGCATCGGAGACAGCATCATCATGCCCATCGACATCAGGACGCTCGAGACGACGAGGTCGATGACGAGGAACGGTATGAATACGAGGAAACCGATCTGGAAAGCGGTCTTCAGTTCGCTCACCATGAAGCTCGGGATGACGATCGACATCGGCGCCTCATCGACGGTAGCGATATCGTTCATGCCCGCGATCGATGCGAACAACTGCAGGTCGCTCTCGCGAGTCTGGTCCAGCATGAAGCCGCGCAGCGGAGCGAGACCCCGGGAAAACGCCTCGTTCATCGAGATGTCACCCTCGATATAGGGCGTTGCGGCGTTCTGGTGGATGTCACTGATGACGGGCGACATTACGAAGAACGTCAGGAACAGCGCGATGCCGAGGAGTACCTGGTTGGGCGGCGTCTGCGCCGTGCCGAGCGCCTGGCGCAGGATCGACATCACGATGATGATTCGCACGAAAGCGCTCGTCGACAGCAGCACTGCCGGCAGCAGCGTCAGCAGCGTCATCAGCACCAGTATCTGGATACTCAGCGAGAAGCTCTGCTCCCCGGCGGCCTCGGTGGCGACGGCGAGCGGCGCCGTCTGCGCATCGGCGGTCGCCGATGCCAGTATCAGCGCAACGATCAGCAGGACCTGCTTCATGCGCCAATCTCCTTCAGCGCGCTGCGCAGGCGTCCCGCGAACCCGGACCGCGGTTTGGCGGCGTCCGCCGCGACGACGGGTTTCTCGAAGACATGCAGTGTCTGCACCGCGCCTGCCGTCATGCCGACGAGCAGTTGCTGGTCCGCGACCTCGACGACGAACAGGCGTTCTTTCGGCCCCAGCGCTCGCGTTGCGACGACATTGATGACGTCGCCACCGGCACCGCCGATAGTCCTCGAGCGCGAGTAGATCCAGCCGAGCACGAGGATGATGCCGACGATGACGATCATGCTCGCTGCGAGGCTCAGCACGTCACCGCTGCCGACGCCGGGTGATTGCGGCAACGTCGCGACGGAGTCACCGAGGGTTGCCGCCGCCTCCGATTTCAGGATGTCTCGTAGCATACCCGCCGCCGGTCAGTGCAGTTTCTCGATGCGCTCGACGGGACTCACGACGTCCGTGAGCCGCACGCCGTACTGGTTGTCGACGATCACGATTTCGCCGTGGGCGATCAGCGTACCGTTGACGAGCACGTCCATCGGCTTCCCCGCGTCCTGGTCGAGAGCGATCACCGAACCTTCCACCAGCGAGACCAGGTCGCGAATCGATATGTCGGTAGATCCTGCGCGCAGCGAGACTTCAACCGGGATGTCGAGGACGAGGTCGAGGTTTACGTCCGCACCGTCGCCCGCGGCAGGCTTGTTGCCGTCGCCCAGCTCGTCGGGTGAATACTGTGGCGCATCGGCAGCTGCGTCATTCGCCTGTGCTTCGTTTTCGTTGCCGGGAGTCGGCGTATCGCTTTCCATCTTGTGCTTTCCTTGAGAGTTACTTGGACTGGGCGGCAGCGGGTTCCGGGTCGAGCCACCGTTTAGCTTCAATCGCGTAGCGGCCGTCGTGTACGCCGAAACGCCCGCTGAGTATCGGGACGTTGCGCGCGAGGATCGTGCCGCTTTGCGGGTTGCTGATGTCGATGATGTCGCCGGGTTCGAGCTCGGCGACCTCGCCGAGAGTCATGCTCGCGCGACCGAGATCGGACGAGATCCTCACCACCGCATCGGTGACGCGTGCGCGCAGCGAGTGTTCCCAGCGGGCGTCTTCGGCCGCGTCGCGATCGCGCTTTTGCCCGTCGAAGACCGGCAACAGGGACGCGACAGTTCGCAACGGCCACAGCAGCTCGAACGTCTGCTGCTTGTCGGCAATCTCGATGTCGAATTCGCAGCAGATCACCGGGTCGCCGGGGTCGACGCTTTCGATGACGCCGGTGCTGGTATGCGTGGCGGCGATCTCGGGTGTGACACCCGTCAGCGGCTGCCAGACCTCGGCCAGCACGGTCACTACGGCCTCGCCGAACAGCGCGACGACGTTTGTTTCGCCGGCCGTGAAGTACTCGGGTTCCTGGCGCGCGGGTTCGTTGCCGACGCCGCCGTAGAAAGTCTCGACCAGCGCCTCGACAGCCGCCGCGTCGAGGTTCAGGAGCGCCGAGCCTTCGAGCGGTTTCGGCAGGAACTCGACGACCAGCGACAGCAGGTCGCTGCGCTCGCAGAATTCGCTGTAAGGCAAGGTCGACATGGTGTTGAAGGTGACGTTCGCGTCGGCATTCAACAGCTGTTCGGCCTGCTTCGACATGCGGCTGCCGAACTGCTGATTGAGGTTTCGCAGCCGCGGAAAACTGTTGGTGACGATGCGGGAACGCGGACCGATCTCGAAGTCGCTCACGTCCGCGTAAGTCGGGCCCTTGTTCGAGGTGACCTCGACCTCCCCGCTGGACATGCCCTCGAGCAGCGCGTCTTTCTCTTCGTCTGTAAGTACGGGGTCGGACATGTTCGGGACCTACTGGATGACCAGCGCCGTGAAGTAAACGGCTTCGACGTCGGCTTCGCCGGTCTGCTCTTCCATGACCCGGTTGATCTCGGCAAGTCCGTCGGCGAGCATCTGCTCCTTCCCTTCGCGGGTTGTTATCTCTTCGTAGACGGCACCGCTGTAGAGCAGGATCAGGCTGTTTCGAATGACGGGGGTGTGCTCGCGCACCGAGTTGATCGTGTTCTGGTCGCGCGCCATGACCTCCATCGTGATCTGCATGAAATGCGGCTCACCGATCTCGTCCTTGAAGTTGACGACCAGCGGCGGATGCAGGCTCTGGTAGATGGCCGGGCCCGACGTGGGCTTGGCCTCTTCGGCGACGGCCTCGTCCTCGGCGGGGGCCTTGTCACCCAGGAAGGTCATGCCGGCGAAGACGCCGGCGCCCAGCAGGGCCGCCCCGACGCCCACCAACATGAGCTTCTTCATCATGCCGCCGCCTTCGGGGGCGTCCTGCGCTTCGTTTGCTTCGTCAGCCATGGCTTGCTCCTTGTGGTCCGAAGACACTGATGCAAGTGCCGTGCCAAAGCTTTCTGATGACTTATTTATCTATAATTATCAGTTAGTTGTGCGTCTTTCTTCGAAGTTTTCCGGCTCTGCCGAGCGTCGGGATTCCGTCGCCCGGACGCGCCGCACGGACCGGGCTCAGGAAGCTGTCATTTTTTTGACGACGCGCGATGTGCGACGGGCTGCCCGCAGGCTCAGGCGAACGTGTCAACCAGGCTGTTCGAAACCATCGCAGACTCACGCTCGAGCCCGGGTTCCTCCTGCGTATCGGGCGCGTCGTCACGTTCTTGCGATACGTGCGTTCCGTCCGCCAGCTGTCCGCGATTGCGCTCGGAGACGCCCTGCTCGCCGACATTGGCCTGGCCGAGCGACAGGCCGTTCTCGGCGAAGAGTTCGCGCAGTCGCGGCAACGCCTGTTCGATCGCTTCCCTGGTCGTCGCGTGCTGCGCCTGGAACGTCACGTGTGCGGCACCGTCGTCTATTTCGACCTGCACGCGCAGCGGCCCGAGTTCAGCGGGTGTGAGCCGGATCTCGGCCGTACGGGCCTGGTTGCCTGCCATCAGCAAGACGCGCTGACCGATCTGTTCGCCCCAGGCCGAGTCCCTGACCGGCACGGATATCGCATCGGATACCTGCTGCGCCACGGCCGAATAGCCGGGCTCGGCAGATACGGACGGCGCAGCCGGGGTAAACAGCGGCTGAACCTGTTGCGGGTTCGCCTGCGCATTCAGTACCTGGATTGTCTGGATCACTGCCGGCCGCGCCTTGATGACGTCACTGACCTCATTGCCGCCTACCGGCGCGTTTTGCGCAGGCGCGAGCTCGCTACGGCGGGGCAATTCGGTGAGTGGCCGGAGCTCGTCCGGCGTGGTCTCGGGCGCGGCGACCACGGTTCGCGGAACTGGAACCTGGACACGTGGCCTGGTGTTCGCTTCTGGCACTCGCGTCTCGACGCGCTCCGCCGCAACGTGCGGCGTTTCAGGCAGTCGTACTTGCGCCGGATCGCCGCCAACGGCCGTGGTTACGGGCGGCTGCGGCTTTGCGTCAACGCCCGGGATCGGTGGTGCAGCCGGGGCGGCCGTCTGCGGCGACGGCGCGCGGAGTTCCGTTGCCGTCGCAACCGGCACGACGGGCGCCGCTGGCGCCAGCGTCGGCTTGTCCTGGGACAGTGGCGCTACGTGCCGGTCCGCGGTTTCCGTTCCGGGGTAATCGAGCGGCAGCTGCAGCTCGATATCGGCGATACCGGGCTCACCGCCACCGACTTCCGACGCGACGCCTGCAAGCAGCTGCGGGTCGATTTCCGCAACGGGCAGACTGTCTCCGGTAATCTCACGGACAGCGGCGCCGCTCAGTTCCGTCGCCGGGATCTCCGGACCGGGCGGCAATGTAGTGCCGGCAGGCGGCAAGATCTCGCCGCCTGCCGCTGTCTGGCTGAGCGCGAGGTCGACCCGGAGTCGCAGCGTCTCCGCAAACCCCGCTTCCGGCAGCGCGCCGCCTTCCAGCGGCAGCAAGCCTGGGTCTTCGGGGGTGGTTTCCAGCAATTCCAGCGACGGTAGCTGCAGGTTGAGCATCGGGAGCATGCGCGGTCCTCGGTCAGTCCGGTTGGGTTCTATCCAGTAGAGAGCAAGATGCGTGCCAGAAAAGCGTCGCCGCACCGATCGCTTCGTCAGCCCTGGCTGTCGTCCGGGGTGAATCCCCTCGATCCGGCATTCGGAAGGTCATCGAGCATCTTCTGCTCGAGCTTGTCGGCATAAGCCACCTCCTGTGCCTTGTATTTGTCCATTACACGTTCCAGGGATTCGCGCTTGCGGCGCTTGGCCAGCCAGCGCTGCCGGTGTGTTGCCAGGTTCTGCTCGCAGGTCTGCACGATCTGCTGCTGCGCGCGAATGGCCGTGTCGAGCCGGGAGAGGAAATTCTGGTAGTCCTGCCAGTGGGCCGCGCTGACACCATCACGGCTCGGCGGATTGCTGGCGTAGGTGTGCCGATACGCGTTGAGTTCACCCAGACGGTTCTGCTGCTCGTTCAGCTCGCGCTGGCTGCGGCCGGCCTGCTCGCCGAAGCGGCGTTCCTCCGATGCCGCCAGCGCCGTCACCTTGCCGATCTTGCGGCTGCGCTGCTTCATGTTACTGCTCCTGTTCCTGCGCCGGCGGCTGCTGTGCTGACGGTGTCGCATCGAACAGCTCGCGCAGATCATCGAGGCTTGTCTGTGCGTTTACGTTCTGGTTGTGATGCTGCCGCAGGAAATCGATGATCGACGGCCACAGCGCGATCGCTTCGTCGAGCTGCGGATTCGACCCGGGCTGGTACGCGCCAACGGCGACGAGATCGCGATTCTCCTGGTAGGTTGCGTAGACCTGGCGGAAGCGGGATACCAGCTGCTGCTGATTGTCGGAAACGAACTGAGTCATTGCCCGGCTCACCGACGATTCGATGTCGATTGCCGGGTAGATGCCGGCATCCGCCATGCTGCGCGACAACACGATATGCCCGTCGAGGATCGCGCGGGATGCGTCGACGATGGGGTCGGTATGATCGTCACCCTCGGCAAGCACCGTGTAGAACGCAGTGATCGAGCCGCCGCCCTCGGCTCCGTTGCCGGCCCGCTCGACGAGCTGCGGCAGGCGCGCGAACACGGAAGGCGGATACCCTTTCGTCGCCGGCGGTTCGCCGATGGCGAGCGCGATCTCACGCTGCGCCTGGGCGAATCGCGTCAGGGAATCCATCAGCAGCAGGACGTTTTGTCCCTGGTCACGGAAGTACTCGGCGATCGCAGCCGTCAGCCAGGCACCATGGAGGCGCATCAGCGGTGTATCGTCGGCCGGTGTCGCTACGACCACCGCGCGCTGCATGCCCTCGGCGCCGAGCGACTGGTCGATGAACCCCCTGACCTCCCGGCCGCGCTCGCCTACCAGGCCGACGACGACCACGTCCGCCTCGGTATTGCGCGTCATCATACTGAGCAGCATGCTCTTGCCCACGCCTGAACCGGCGAACAGCCCCATGCGCTGGCCGCGACCAACCGACAGCAGGGAATTGATCGAGCGGATGCCGACATCGAGCTGGGCGCGAATCGGCTGCCGCGCCAGCGGATTGATCGATTCCCCCATCAGCGGTACGTGCTTGCCGCCGCCCAGGGGGCTGCCGCCGTCGAGCGGTTTGCCGCGACCGTCGAGGACGCGTCCGAGCAGCTCGTCGCTGACGACGACTTCGGGCGCACCTGTAACGGGAATCACACGGGCGTTGGGCGATACGCCGCGCATGTCGCCCACGGGCATGAGGAACAGCCGTTCACCGGAGAAACCGACGACCTGCGTCTCCACGCGCCGGCCGTCGGCGGCGATGACGTCGCACCGGCCGCCCAGCGCCGCGTGGCAGCCCTCGGCCTCCATCGCCAGGCCGACGGTGCGCCGCAATACGCCCTCGACGACCGGCCTGGAATGCTCGTCGTAGGCACGATCGATGTACGCGCCGAGACGCAGTGAGCGCTCGAGATTGCGGTCCGGTTCCGGGCCGGGAAGCAGCGTCTTGTCGTCGCTCATTGCCGTCGCTCGTCGCCGAGAGTGGTGTTTATGACGGCCTGCAGCCGCGCCTCGGCCGTTGCGTCGATCTGCGAATTGTCGGTCGTGACGCGGCAGCCACCCTGGGCGATCAGCGGGTCCTCGACGATGGTCCAGGCCGGCTCACCCTCGGCGGGCGACAGCGTATCGCGCACCAGGGACGCGTCGTCGGGATGCAGGTGCACCTGCACGTGCCGGCTTGCGATCGGCAGCAGCTGTATCGCTTCGCGCACAACGCCGATGACGTGGGTCGGATTGATCTTGATCTCGCGCCGGAACAGCTGCTTGACGATCGCGATGGCCAGCTCGACGAGCTGCTTCTCGACGGATTCATCGAGCTCGTCGAAGGGCTTGGCCAGCGCCTGCAGCAGCTCGTCGTAGCGCGCCGCGCGTGCCTCGATGTCCTGTTTGCCGGCCGCAAGGCCCTCGGCGTGGCCCTTCTGGTATGCCTCGTCGTACGCCGCCTGCTGCAGCTCCTGCAGGCGACCGGCGGTCAGGTAACCATTGCCTTCCGAGCCGTCGATTGCCGGGACGTTCCACGTCTCCGCTTTGCGCGCCGTCGAGTCTTCAGACATATTCCTCGCCGCCGGTGCCGAGGTTGATGTCGCCGGCGTCGGCCAGGCGTCTCGCCACCTCCAGGATTTCCTTCTGCGCCGCCTCCACGTCGCTGAGCTTCATCGGACCCTTCGCGTCCATGTCCTCGCGCAACAGCGTCGCCGCGCGCTTGGACATGTTGCCCAGGATCTTGTCGCTGATTTCCGGGTCGCAACCCTTGAGCGCCACAACGAGCAGGTCGTTCGGGATCTCGCGCAACAGCGCCTGGATACCGCGGTCGTCGACCTCGAGCAGCGTCTCGAACACGAACATCATTTCCTGGATGCGCTCGGACAGCTCCTCGTTCTTCTCGCGGATCTGCTCGAGTATCTGCTCGCCGCGATCCGCCTTGAGCGCATTGACGATACCCGCCGCAACCTTGTCGCCACCGACCTTGCGGGTCCCGCCGCGACCGGTATCCGCCGACTTGCTCGCGATCAGGCTTTCGATCTCCGCCAGCGCACTCTGCTGTATGTCCGTCAGGCGCGCGACGCGCATGACGATGTCGGCACGCGCGTCCTCGGGTAGTTCCTCGATGACCTCGGCGGCCTGCGCCGGGTCGAGGTACGACAGCACGATGGCGATGATCTGCGGATGCTCGTCCTGCACGATGTCCACGACCTCGCGCGAGCTCATCCACTTGAGCGCATCCAGACCCTGGGCGTCGTCGCCGGTCAGAATCCGCTCGATGAACGCGTTCGCCTTCGATGTCCCGAACGCATTTCCCAGCAGCTTGCGCACGTAGTTCTCCGTGTCCATCCCGAGCGCGGTCTGGTCTTCGACGTCGAGAATGAAGATGTCGAGGATCTTGTCGGCATCGTTGCGGCTGACGCTCTTCAGCGATGCCATCGCGGTACCGAGCTCATGGACCTCGTTCGCTTCCATGTACTTCAGCACCTCGGCGGCCTCGCGCTCACCGAGGGTCATCAGCAGCAGTGCCGCCCTCTGGGTGCCGGTCATGGACTCCGCAACGTCACTCATCGGCCGCCACCCACTTCTTCACGACCTGCGCTACGCGCGCGGGGTCGTTGCCCGAGATGTTCTTTGCCGCCGCGACCTTCTCGTCGTAACTCGGCCCGGCGATTGCGGGCGTGGCACCGACGATCTGTCCCGCGGCCGCGGCATCGCCGGCAGCACCCCCTGCGCCGAGATACTCGCCGCTGACGGCGCCGCCCGAGACCACGCCCTGCAGCATCGGTCGCACGACACCGAACGCGATGGCCAGCACGAGGATCAATCCGAGCGCCTGCTTGGCGGCAGAAATCACACCCGGGCGCTCCCAGAGCGCCGGCGGTTCGATTTCCTCCAACGGCGCTTCGGGGCGGAAAGACCCGGTCTGCACGACCACGGTGTCGCCCCTTGCGGCGTCGAACCCGACCACCTCGCGCACCAGCGCGGTATAGCCTTCGATGTCGGCGTCGGTCACGCGCGCCTGTTGCACGCTCTCCCCTTCGGCAGCGGCGGCGATCGGCGAATCGTCGATCAGCACGGCGACCGAGAGCCGCCGGATTTCGCCGGCCTGCGGCCTCGTGTGCCGAATCGTGCGATCGACCTCGTAGTTTCGCGTGCTGCTCCGCGATGCGTTCTGCTGCTCGACCTGCTCGCCCTCGGTTGCAACGCCGGCAGCGCCGGTGGCCTGCGGAGGCTGGTTGGTCAGCGCTCCCGGTATGCCACCGGCCAGCGACCCGGCGCCCGAGCGGCGGTCTTCGCTGAACTGCTCGCTGCGCACCACCGTGTTGGCCGGGTCGAATGATTCGCTGGTCTCCTCGGTATAGGTGAAGTCGATGGTCGCGGACACCTCGGCGCGGACCCGGCCGGCACCGACGAGGGGCGTCAGCATGTCCTCGATCTTTTTCTTGTAGCCGTCCTCTTTCTGGCGCGTGTACTTGAGCCGGCTCGCCGCCTGCGCGGCGGCCGACTGGTCCTCGCCCGGGCTCAGCAGGCGACCGTACTGGTCGACGAGCGTCACCTCGCCGGGCACCAGGTTGGGGACGCTCGATGCGACCATGTGCACGATTGCCGAGGCCTGGTCGTCGGTCAGTACGCCGCCACGAAGGTTGAGGAAAACCGACGCGCTCGTACCCTTGTCGTCGCGGAGGAACGCCGTCTGTTTCGGGATCGCGAGGTGCACTCGCGCCTCGCGCACGGCGCCAAGGCCTGCGATCGTCCTGCCGAGCTCTTCCTGGAGAAGGTGCTTGTAACGCGCGGCCTCCATGAACTGGCTGACACCGAAGCTCGACTGCTCCTGCAGGGCCTCAATGACGCCGCCGGCCTGTGTGAGGCCGAGTGATGCAAGCTGCATGCGTGCCTCGTACAGTTTCGATTCCTCGACCAGCAGCGTGCTGCCGGCCATCTTTGAGTCGATGTTGGCGGCCTGCAAAACCTCGGCCGCAGCAGAGGCTTCTGCCGCACTCATGTCGCTGGCCAGCTGCGTGAACTGCGGCGTCTGCGACCACAGCACGATCGCGAAGCCGGCGGCGACCGCGGCTGCGACGCCAATCAGCAGCATCACCTGGCGCACGGCGGGTATCTGCAGTACCCCGGCCAGGTTCATCTGGTTCGACGGTACGACGCTCGATTCGATTACGGTTCCGGTTTCCATGGCTTACTGTGCGTTCCCTTGATTGGAAGGTTTGTTCATGCCTTACACCGGCATGTTCATGATGTCCTGGTATGCCGTTATCAGCTTGTTCCGGACTTCGGTCACGGCGCGAAACGACAGGTTCGCTTTCTGCGAGGCGATCATCACTTCGGCGAGGCTCTTGTCCGTCGTGCCGTTCTCGAACCCGGTCTTCAGCTCACTCGAATACTGCTGTGCCTCGTTCACGGCCTCGAGCGAACTTTTGAGCATTTCGCCGAAATTGACCTTGGACTGCGCCGGGTCCTGCGTCGGCGACGGCTGCAGCTCGCGGCCGAGCGTGCGAATCTGCGCCAGCAAGTCGTTGGCATTGATCTCGTTCATGAACGTTCTCCGGGTATGGCGACACCTTGCTCGCGCATGCGGGCCAGTTTGTAGCGCAGCGAGCGCGGACTGATGCCCAGGGTCTCAGCAACCCGGCCGCGTTTGCCGCCGTGCGTTTTCATTGCGTCGACGATGAGCTGGAATTCGCGGTTGCGAAGGCCCTCACTGAGATCGGCGGGTTCTTGCGGTCCGGGCTGCGCCTGTTCGAAGGCCAGGTCCGCGGCCCTGATCTCTGCCCCGTGCAGCAGGATCAGCGTTCGCTGGAACAGGTTCTCGAGCTCGCGCACGTTGCCGGGCCAGTCGTGCGCCAGCAATGCCTCACGCGCGCAGCGCGCCAGCGTGACCGCATTGCCGCCGTAGCGATCAATCGCCATATCCGCCAGCGGCAGGATGTCGTCACGGCGTTCGCGAAGCGCCGGGATATGCAACGGGAATACGTTCAGCCGGTAGTAGAGATCCTCGCGGAACCGGCCGTCGGCAACGAACTGGCGAAGATCGCGGTTGGTCGTTGCCACGATGCGCACGTCGAGCGGTATTACCTTGTTGCCACCGATGCGCTCGACCTCGCGTTCCTGTATGACGCGCAGCAGCTTGGCCTGCAGCGCGAGATCCATCTCGGAGATCTCGTCGAGAAGAAGCGTGCCGTTCGCCGCCTGCTCGAACTTGCCCGCGTGCGCGCCGGTTGCGCCGGTGAATGCTCCTTTCTCGTAGCCGAACAGTACGGCCTCGAGCATGCTCTCCGGGATCGCTGCGCAGTTTATCGCCACGAACGGCTGCTCGGAGCGCTGCGACTGGTCGTGAATGAAGCGGGCAAAGACCTCCTTGCCGCAACCACTGGGTCCGTTGATCGTAACGGTGACGTCGGTCTTTGCGACTCGCCGTGCAATCTGCAGCAATTCGAGGGTTCGGGGATCCGCCGCGACAGGCTGGTTGCCGGTGGGCTGATGCCGCATGTATTTGCTGACGATCGCCTTGAGCTCGTCAGCCTCGAACGGCTTGACGAGGTAGTCGGCGGCGCCATTGCGCATGACATCGACAGCGCTCTCGATGGTGCCGTACGCCGTCATCAGCACGGCGGGCAGGGTCGGATGCTGCTCGCGGATCTTGCCGAGCAACGTGGCGCCGTCCATGGGCTCCATTTGCAGGTCGCTCACCACGAGACCGACGGATTCGCTGTCGATGATGTCGAGCGCCGCGTCGCCGCTGTCCGCTGTCAGCACCGGCGTTGCGTCGCTGTTCAGCGTGTCGAAGAGGGCCTCTCGAAGATTGGCATCGTCTTCGACGATCAGTACGGCCGGCTGGGTCATGACTCGTTTACCCCGTCCGTGGCTGCCGGCAGGCGGATGGTGAAGTTCGTTCCACGCGGCGACGTTGCTACATCGACGCTGCCTCGGTGAGCTTCGGCGACCGCTTTGACGACCGCGAGCCCGAGCCCTGTTCCCTGCGGTCGCGTCGTGAAGAACGGCACGAACAGCTGCGATCGGACGTCAGCCGGCACACCGGGGCCGTCGTCCGCGACGCAAAGGTGGATCGCGTTTGCCGTGCGGTGAGCGTGCAGCAGGATGTCCGCTGCGCCATCGCCGGCCTGGTCGGCATTGTTGACGAGGTTCAGCAGCGCACCTTTCAGTGCATCTTCGTTACCGGCAACGGAGAGATCGCTGTCGGAGACCGACACGCGCAGGGTCGTATTCTCGCCGAGCTGACCGGCGAGCGTCTGCACCACGTCGCCGAACAGGTCGGCTACGCGGATAGGCTGTTCCGCGCTGCGTGCGCCGGCGGCAAAACCCAGCATGTCGTTGACCATGCGCTTGAGGTCGTGCAAACCGGTCGTGATCCTGTCGGCGATGCGCGCATTGCGATCCGAGCTGCGGTCGAGCTGATCGGCATACAGCATCGCCGAGGCGAGCGGCGTACGGACCTGGTGTGCGAACCTGGCGGTCATCTCGCCGATGGCGGTGAGACGCTCGCTGCGCTGCCGCAGTTCCGACATGCGCCGGCTCTCGGTGATGTCCGCCAGCAACAGCACTTCGCCGGTCTCGCTCGACAGCGGTCGCCGCGACAGGCTGAGCCAGCGACCGTCGCAGAGCTGGATGTTGCCGTCCTGGCTGCCACCGGCAGCAACCTCGCGCCGGACGATCGATGCCCAGGAACAACCGACGAGCGGGCGGTTCAGCAGTTCGCTGGCTCGGCTGTTGTGCTGTTGTATGACGCCGTCGCCGTCGATTACCAGGATCGCCCCGGGCAGCGTCTCGAGGAGCTCCGCGAGACGGCGACTCAGGCGTTCCTTCCGGACGAGCTCCCGGTGCCGGGCGGACTGCTCCTGCTCGAGCCGGCGGGTCAGCGCCGCGACCGTGTCCTGCAGGTCACGGTAGGACGCTTCCAGCAGGCCCGACTGCCTGTTGAAGAGCTCGAAGGCATTTGTCAGCTGTTCGGCGTTCGTGGGCATCGCTGCCAAGGTCTTCTCCATTGCCGTGTCTTTCTCTCTGCCAAAAAATGCAAGTAGCGTGCCAGAAGCACGTTGTTTTACTTTTCAATGACTTACGAGAATCCGACGGCACCGGGCAGCGTCAAAAATCCGACTTGAAGCCGCAGGCGACGGTTTTCCGCTGCCCGGAAACGGGAGATCAGGGGCGGTAGCGTCAGGAGAGCTTGTACTTGCCGAGTTTCTCGACCAGGGTGGTGCGACGCATGTTGAGCAGCCGTGCTGCCTGCGCGACGACGCCGTCCGCTGCCTGCATGGCCTGGCCGATGAGGTCCTGCTCGAGCGTCTGAAGGCAATCCTTGAGGTTGGCGTTCGTCAGTCGGAACGCCTCGGACACGTTGTTCGGTTCCGACGCCGGCGTCGCCGGCCCGCCTTCGCAATACTTGGCCGGCAGGTCGTCGACGTCGATCGTACCCTCCGGCTTGATGATCGCCAGGCGCTCGACGAGGTTCGAGAGCTCGCGGATGTTGCCCGGCCAGCTGTAATTGGCGAGAACCTGCACCGCCTCCGGGCTCACGCGAAGATCGCCGCGCTGTTCGCCACGGTGTGCGATGAGGAGTTCGTCCAAGAGCTGCGGCAGATCCGACACGCGCTTGTACAGGGGCGGCATCTCGATCGGGAATACGTTGAGCCGGTAGAACAGGTCTTCACGGAACTCCCCGGCCTCGACGGCTGCCGGCAGATCGCGGTGCGTGGCGGCGATGATGCGTACATTGCAGCGCTGCGTCTTGCCGCTGCCGACGCGCTCGAACGTGCGCTCCTGCAGAACACGCAGCAGTTTCACCTGCATCGCCAGGCTCATGTCCCCGATTTCGTCCAGGAACAGCGTGCCGCCTTCGGCGAGCTCGAATCGACCCGTGCGCGCATTGATGGCACCCGTGAATGCGCCTTTCTCGTGACCGAACAACTCGCTTTCGAGCAGATCGGCCGGGATCGCGCCGCAGTTGATCGGCACGAACGGCTTGTCAGCGCGGTCGGACAGGTCGTGAATCGTGCGCGCAACGAGTTCCTTGCCGGTGCCCGACTGTCCTGTGACCAGGACGGTGGTATCGAAATCGGCGACCTGCTCGATGAGCCTGCGCACATTGCGAATCGGATGCGACGTGCCAGTGATGCGATGGCGGCGCTCCTTGCCCTGGTAACGTTCCGCCCGGCCGAGCAGGTGCGTCAGCTGCGAGCGTTTGAGCGGCAGGTCCAGCGCCCAGTTCGGACCGTTGCCGAGCATGCTGTCGGCGGACAGGCAGATAAATGGCAGGCCGGGATTGAGCGCGCGAATCTCCGCGGCGGCCTCGAGGATTTTCTCGTCACCGCTGCTGTCGATGATGACCGCAGTGACGTCATCATCGGGCAATGCGCCCTCGGGCGCGCCGATGATCGGGTCGTAGTCGAGAAACTTGAGTCGGTGGCTCAGCTCGGCCGCGTGCTTGCGGTCGGCGTCGAGTACCAGAACTTTCGCGCGGCGATCATTGCCGGTTGTCATGCCTGTCCCCAGAGTGGATCGGATTTCCTACAGGCGGATCATAACCCTATGAAAAAGCTACATTTGTGACCTGTTTCACAAATGGAGGCTTGTTAACGTAATTCGTACGCCTTCTTCGCCGCCTGCCCGCGCCTGAGCTCGGTGACCTTGCTGGTGACGTCCTGGCGCGCATCCCGCGCCGCCGCACTGACCGTGTCTATGCTCTGCTGAATCTTCACAATGACGGCACGGCGCTCTGCCTCCGGGACCTGCATGATGGTACTGCGAAGCCGCACGACGATGTCTTCGACTTCGTCCCATTCGCCGGCATTTGCCAGCGTCTCGATATGCTCGGCCATCTCGAGCGCTATCGTTTTTGCATTGTCAGCAAGTGCTGCCTGGCTGGCTACCATTGTCGATCCCTCGTAAACCGTTTGATCACACCTGGTCGGCGATCGCGTCCCAGGCTTCCTTGAGCTCGCCCAGGAGACTGGCTACTTCGTCCAGCAATTCCGTGTCGTTATGGAGGTTTGCTTCCAGAAGGCGCCGCATCATGTAGGTGTAGAGCGCATCGAAGTTCTCCGACATCCTGGCATCGGCCTTGTGATTCAGGCTCGCCTGCAGTGCCTCGATGATCGCGATCGCATCACTGATGCTGCTGCCCTTCGCCTGGATCTCTTCGCCATCGATGTAGCCGCGCGCATGAGCAATCTTGGTCAGCGCGCGTTCCATCATCATCTGGATCAGCCGATGCGGCGATGCATTCTCGATGTTGCCGTGCAGATCGAGGTTGCGGTACTGGCGAGCCGCCGCGGCTCCTGTCATTGGTGTCATCACGTCGTCACCCGTCATGTGCCGCTGTCGGGCGTCGTGAAGCCCGGCAGCGCGTTGAGTTGTTGGTTAAGGAAATTACTGGTCGAATTCAGCTGGCCCAGCAGCGAGTCGAGCGCATTGAACTGCCGCAGCAGCCGGGTCTCGAGCGAAGCGAGCCGGTCGTTCAGCGCTACGCGCTGGTCGGCGAACTCCTCGATCGCGCTGTTCAGGCCCTTGGTACGCGCGTCGATGATGCCCCCCGTCTCGAGAAAACCGTCGACGAGATCGTAAAGGCGCACCGCGAAGCCGTCGTCGTTGGCGAACAGCTGGCCGAATTTCGCGAAGTCCTTGTCGAGCGCCGCCGACAAGCCTTCGCCATTGATCTTCAGTTTGCCGTCGAGCTGCGTTTCGATGCCGACCTCGCCCAGTGTCGAGAAATCGGCGTCGATGTCCGATACCGCGATGCTGAGTTCGCGGCGGACCTGGTCACGGATGCCGCGTATGGTCGCATCGCCGAGCAACGGTGCAGCCAGCTCCGAATCGGCATCGTAGGCCGTCAGCGAATCGAAGGTCTCGACGAGGGCGTTGTAGCTCCCGACGAAATCCGCCAGCAGCGTTTCCGTCGCCGGCGTGTCGTTCTCAACCGCGAGGCTTTCTGTTACACCACCGGTACTCTGCAGTGCCGTGATCGTCACGCCCTGCACTGCGCCGGTGAACGAATTGGTGTCGCTGGCGATATCGAAACCGTCGACCCTGATCAAACCGTCCTGCGCGGCTATGGTTTCCGTCAGTGCCGTCGAGGTCGGCGGATCGTATTCGAGCGCGGCAAGGCCGCCATCTCCGCCACTCTGGGTGACGGTTATCGTGCTCGCCGCACCGGTCTTGTCCGAGGTCAGGATCAGGTAGCTGCCGCTGTCCGCGTTGACGATCGAGGCGCTGACGCCGGGATTGTTCGGTTCCGCGTTGATCGCGTCGCGTATGCCGGCAAGTGTATTGTTCTCGGCTTCTATATTGATCGCAACGAATTCGGTGCCGAGCTGCAGGGTAAGCGTGCCGGTACCGACAACCGTATCGGCGTCGGTAAACGCACCGGAGGTGAGTTTCTGGGCCTGTGCGAGTTGCACGACCTCGAGCGCATAGCTCGATGGCACGGCGCTCGTGTCTGCCGTAACCGTGAAATAGTCTTCGTTCGAGGACACTGCCCGACGAACCTGGAACTTGTCGAGGTCCTTCATGGCGTCGAGCTTGTCGCGGAAGTCCGAGAGCGCGGCCTTCAGGCTGCCGAATGCGGACAGCTTGGCCTGTACCCTCGATTCCCGCTGGGTGATTCTGGCCTCCACTGGTTGCCCCTCCGCAGCCACTAGCTGCTGCACTATGCCGGAGACGTCCAGGCCGGAGCCGATTCCTGTCGAAACGATACTGGGCATGTCTTGGCCTCGGTTCCTATTCGATTCTCGTCACTGCGCGTGTCATACCGTTCCAGCTACAAGAATCGTGCCAGCTCGCGTATTGCGTCCGATTACCCGTGTCAGACCTGGGCGTCGTAGAGGCGGAGCGCCATCGCGCCGCTCTCGGAGACGTACAGCCGGGCTTTCTCGGGCGGAATCTGGCGAATCACTTCGCCGGTATCGCGGTCGAGCACCTGGATGACCGACTTACCGCTTTGCATGTTGACCTCGAACCGAAGATCGCGGCCGATCGACTGTTGCGCGACGTTCAGCTTGCGCGCCAGCTCTTCGACGTCGGGTGCCGGTTTTTCGACGACCGGCACGTTCTTGCCGGTGGCAGCCTCCTGCTTGCCGCTTGCCGGTGCCCGGCTTCCATCTGCCGTGGGCAGCTGCCGGAATGTCCCTGTCACTGAGGAGACTGATCTTAGGTCTTCAGTAGCCATCAGCGTTCTCCAAAACCCCTGGTGGAGGCCGCATCCCTGCGACCTCCCCAGGGTGTACTACCCGATCCTGCTTACTGCAGGAGACTCAGCGCCAGCTGCGGCTGGGCGTTTGCCTGCGAGAGCACGGCTACGCCTGCCTGCTGCAGAATCTGCGCCTTTGTCAAAGAAGCCGTCTCGGCGGCGAAGTCGGCATCCTGGATCCGTCCGCGAGAAGCCGTCAGGTTCTCGGCGACGGTCGTCAGGTTGGCGATCGTCGACTCGAAGCGGTTCTGGATGGCGCCGAACTGGCTGCGCAGGCCGCTGACCGACTGCAGCGCCGCATCGATGCGGGTGATCGTCGTGTTGGCGTTCGCCACCGTCGTTACCGACGCCGTGTTCAGCGCCGAGGCGCCGAGTGCGAACGTCGTGGCGGTGAAGCCGATACGTGCGGCGGTGCCACCGATGACGATCTGCTCCGATGCCGTCAGGCGGATCGAACCACGAGCCGTTACGCTCGTCGCACTGTCCGGATCAACAGCGGCGTTGGCCGTGTTGTTCTTCGCATCGACGCCATCCGTCAGACCGGTTGCGGAGTTACCGCCGGCCTGGTCCTGCTCGATGATGATGTCGCGACCATCGGCTGCGTTCAGCGTGACTTCGCCGTCGACGCTGTTGTACGACGCTGTTACACCCGTCGCCGAAGCGTTGGCGTTGACCGCATTTACGAAGTCCGTAGCCGACAGGGTTCCCTCGCCGGTGCCGGAGAAGTCACGGCCGGTGTAGATCGCCTGGTCGTTGATCGTCAGGCTGTAGTCGTCTCCGGTGACACCCACGTAGTCGAACACTACGGTGGTGTCGGCCGTTGCCGTAACGCCCGAGATACCGGACGAGTTGATCGCCTTGGCTTTCGCCTGTGCGCTGGTCGTGGTCAGGCCCGCATCCGCGTCTTCGGCAACCGCAGCAACAACCGCCTGCGCGTCACCGCTGCCGACGGCAATCGTGATGTCACCGGCGAGGAGCGCATTGTTGTCCACACCGGTGCCTTGCTGGCCGATCGCGAGCGCCGAGTCGTAAGCAACGTCACTGACGTAGTCAGCCGTCTTACCGATGGACAGCGTGCGCATGCTGCTGTTCAGCGTGACGCTGATCGTCTGGCCGACGTTGGCGCCGACCTGGAAGGTGGCGTTGCCGAAGGTGCCGTCGAGCAGCGTCTGGTCGTTGAACGCGGTCTGCGTCGCGATGCGGTCGATCTCGGCGAGGCGCTGCTGCACCTCCTGGTCGAGCGCGGCGCGGTCAGACGCCGAGTTGGTCGCGTTGGCCGACTGAACCGCCAGCTCACGAATGCGCTGCAGGTTGTTGTTCAGCTCGGCGAGCGCGCCCTCAGCCGTCTGTGCGAGCGAGATGCCGTCGTTGGCATTTCGCACAGCCTGGTTGAGACCGCGGATCTGCGTGGTGAAGCGCTCGGAGATCGCGAGACCAGCTGCGTCGTCCTTTGCGCTATTGATTCGCAGGCCAGTTGACAGTCTTTCCAGAGACTGGTTAAGCAAACCCTGCGAACGACCCAAGTTGCGTTGCGCATTGAGCGAAGCAACATTTGTGTTGATCGTAAGTGCCATTGTTTAACTCCTAATCAAATTAACCCGGTCTGCTATTGCCGCCGGAATACAATGTCAGGGCCGCGATATCCATTCAGGACCTCCGTACAGAGTTGTTATCGGTAGGTTCGAGCAGACCTTTAGCGCTTATTCGGGAATCGCGGGCCGCCGCCGCGGCTGCCGACCGGCAGCATTCGCCGGAACTTTAGCGCCAATTGCGCAAAGTGTGACGCGCTACGCGTCTGCCGGCGCGCTATTCTCAGAAGTAGTTGAACAGCGACAGCGATTGCGTGCGCACGAAGGACTTCTGCGCCGCTTCCAGCGTCGTTACCTCGAGGCTCAGGCGCGAGAGCGCCTCCGTGTAGTCGAGGTCCTCGATGTCGGAGAGGGTCGCGCGGAAGGTGAGCTCGAGTGCGCCGTTGCTGTCGAGCTGGGTTTCGATGGCCGCCAGC
>JAAUXW010337672.1_pt1 | contig 24153 bp, 39 predicted proteins | sample 7278141 | NCBI WGS metagenome assembly JAAUXW01 (sample SAMN14350115, study PRJNA611818) | marine sediment metagenome | isolation source: surface marine sediment (2.1m) | place: French Polynesia: Moorea | collected 2018-08
CAGTGCTATAGCCGCCAGTGTTCAGTGTGACCGTCTCGCGCCCAGCTACCACGATCTGCGTCTGATGGTAGGTAACCACGAATTCGCCACTGTCGTTGAATGCTGTCGTTGTTGCATGTTGGCCGATCATCGTCTTCTCTCCCGTGTTGTCGTTTGCTTCACATTTAATATATTCGACAACTTGTCTACTGACCAATTGGTTGTTCCTATCGATCCTCGCTAGACAACATGAATTAACGATTAGGCGAATGACACCTTGTCTAGTACATTAAAAGCGTCAGAGCAAACCACGATAGGCGGACAAAATGACCGATTACAGCAAAATGACAAGCATAGAATTTGATTCGATTCTTGAAGATCTTATGCACGAAAACGCGAACACATTGTTGGCGGTGCCAGGTGCCTATGAGGTTTTCTCGGAACACTTCAACAACGAAATTTTGGATCGTTGGGAAAAAATGAGCTACGAGGCCGGCCAGGATCTTATCGGTCACTTTCTGGTAAACGAAAATAGCGACTCATAAACGCAACACAGCAACAGGAGAGACCGATGCTTGATTATGAAAAACAGCTACGCGAAGAATTGGCCGATTTAGTCGTAAGCGTGCAGTCTGACATCGATAACTACGACCGCGCGTTTGACGACGAATACGACGTCGCAGGCATTCAATTAACCGTCGCCGTAGACAACGCGCAACAGATCAGAGATTGCGATTACGTTTACCAGACCGGCGACAATAGTTACACGGGCGCCTGCTACCATCGGCAGCACTGGGCAGTAACAGGCATTTACCGCGAATCTGATCCGATGGAAGTTGCTGAAGACCTGATTGATCAACTTGTAGATTTAGCAGCCGAATAACACAACAACCCGGAGAGACAAATGAAACACACAATCAACAGCAACGAACTAAAAGCCGCCGCCTTGTTCGCAGCGAATCGCAAACAAGTGCGCTATTACCTATCGGGCGTCCTAGTTCAGCCGAGCACGAAGCGACTGGTAGCGACTGACGGTCGTCGCATGATCGTTATCGACGACGCCGTATCGACCGAGGAAACCGATGAAACGCTTCACGATTTCATCATTCACGTCGACGACATTAAGGCAATGCTGAAGATCGCACCAAAAGCGGCGCCGGAGCTTGTGATCGATTACGACCACTATGCCGGCTATGTCATGACCGCCAACGGCGCACGCGGCGAGCACACGTCCACGGCGATTGACGGCCGGTATCCGGACTATGAAAGGGTCATACCTAACGGCGAAGATACTAAACCTTTGCTCGACAACTACACCATGAATTGGCACTACATTGCCGACTGTCAAACCGCGATCGACACCATTGCGTGCGCCAAACGCGGCAGCATCGGTGGACCCGTCAAGGTCGAATTCAACGGCGCCGGCGCCGCACTGCTGACCTGTAAGTCATTCCCGAACGTCCGTATGGTGGTCATGTCAATGCGCGCCGAATAAACTCTCCCTCGCTCCCCAAACGGGAGCCTTGCCCGCCCTAACCGGCGGGCTTTTTTATGGGCAAAAAAAAGACCCGGCGAACTGCAAACACCGGGTCAAGGCGCCCGTGGTGGGCGCGGAGGAGGAAGTCGGTTACGCGGCTTCTTGTTCGCGCTTCAATGCCGCCTCGAATGCAATCTGGTCCTCGGTGGCAATCCGCTCAAGATACTCTAACGCACGCGGTAGCTCAACGAAGAATTGCGGATCGACGACCGCCGACCAGTAAATGGCCCAAGGCGCTTCTTCTTTTTCGGGGATAAATTCAAGGGTGTATTTCATTGTTTGCTCTCCAAATAGCCAAAAAAAGCCATAGTCAGCAGCGACAACGCAAGCAGCGGAAACCACACCCAAACAAATAGGGTGTAATGGAACCAGCGCTTAGCGTCCGGATCTAGCTTGCGCCAACCATTCCTGACGCGCCTCAGCTTGTCCCTAAGCGGATCTTCGGAAAATGGGGTCCAGTCACTCATAGCGGATATTCCCCATCGCTTTTGATTCGTATTCGCTGTAACTGCGGTAGCACTTCTCGCACTGATAGATCCGCCTGATTTGCCAGGCGTCCGACTCAGTAACCAACAACTTGTGGTCAGGGTGGCCGCAATGCGGGCATTCGGGCTTCACTTCGACCCAAGAACCTCGATCACGCTTAGCTGATACTTGACGCGCATCTGTGTGTCGCAGAAGTGGCAATGGTAATAGTCCTCGATCAATTCAGCGCTTTCCCTAAACGGGCTAGCGTGGCGCGGCGCGACCCATATTGCGGCCCTCGTTGTTTTTGGCCCATCGTAAGGGTACGTAGACACACGGTTATTCCCGCATTTTAAGCATGTAAACTTCATTCGTTTTTCCAATCTTCGTCTGTCGACCAATCCCTAATGTTCAGCGTGCCACAATGCGAACACACAGCTTGCACTTCCAACTGCCCATAGTAGAACTTTCTATCTTCCGATCGCCGTGGATGGAAAACCACCGTAACCGGCTCAAAGCGCTTGCCGCAATTTGTGCACTTGAAAATCACCCGCAACCCCCAACGGTCCCAGGATCGCCCCCAAGGCCGCAGAATCCGTGTTCCTTGCTCAGCGGATACCCGGGCTCGCTGGTACGAAACCAACGCCACGCGGGGCACGCTGGACCGCTGCACGGCTGTTGCTGCAGACCTGCGAATGCGTCATCAAACCACCGTGTCTCGACCCGCGTCGGGCACTCGTAATCACCGCATTTGCTCGCCTTCATGTACATTCCAACCTCCCGTCAACCGTCTAGCCAGATAAAAATCCGGATCCATTCCATCGCCTGCTGATCAAGCGCCGTGCCCCCTGGATTGACATTCATCAGGTGCCCCGCCCAAGCCAAATAAACTTGCCGATCTTGCTCGCTCATCAATCCTCCGGCTTGCCAGCTAGGCCGCAGTAGCCTCTGGACTCCTGCCTATGATTGGTCGGCGTACTTGCTCGATATTGCCATCGCCACGCCATGCATTCTTGTCCGATGCAATGCGATCCTTCTTCTCGGTCGCTAGACTGATGACACCACGAGTACCTCGCGCGGTTTTGAGTCTTGTACATCACGCACTCCAAATAAATAGCCGCCGATGGGCAACCTCAACGATCGGAAACAACGACTCAAGCCAGGCCAGCTCGGCAATGGCCGCCGTCCTGAAGTGGGCCACGACCAAGTAAGTCTCATCCCGATGGCCTTTCTCTAGCATTTCTTCGATCTTGTTCCGTCCCACAACGGCCGCATCGTAGGGCGACCCAAAGCAAAGAGTTTTCCTTGTCTTCCTGCGCACCGGGCAGCCCTCGCACTGGCCCACCCAGTACAAATCGCAGAGCGGACAGTCATCCGCCTTGATATGAATATTTCCACATCGCGTGACCTTGGTCAGTTCCCGCCAATGGTCAAGCGAGCCCAAAAAAGCCTGCATCATCGTTTTCATCTTTATTTCCTCATTTTGCCCGCACAACGTACCACTTAGCCGCAAACGCTCACAATCGGTTGTCTCTATCAAGACAACGTGTTCTATAGGAACATCCGATTTCACACGACAAGTTGCCTGGACAATACTTAAGCGGCAACGGAGGAAACGAAATGAAATACGACATTGTCAACCACGACACTCAAGTCGAAATGTTCGCCGTCAAAGACGGGGTCACCGCCATTACGTACAGCAAACAGCCCTACCCTTCGATTGGCGCGTTCACAGCTAGCGACGAATACAAAAAAATGGTCAGAGAAATCGACGAAATGCTGGAAGACTACCGCCAAAACGGACCAGAGGTAATCAATGGATAAACGCAAAATACCCAAGAACCCGAGTCGTGATCGCCAGATCGCCGCACAGGTACTCGCCGGCGAGACAACCACAAAAATGGCCAAGCTCCACGGCATTACCAAACAGCGCGTCGCACGGATTGTCCGCGATGTCTGTAAGCGGGCGAATCGCGGCCTGTACGTCCATATCAGCCGCGAACGCGAGCCGACTCTGCAAGACCTTCGCCTGCACAGAACGCTGTTCGTGGAGGCGATCATGCGGCTACAGGGGGCATAATGTACCCGATCACCTTCTGGTTTAACTCAAGAGGCTGCCTCCCACATGGCGACGGCCGCCCCGTGCGTGTTGGCGAAACCCATACGGTCGATGGAGAGATAAAACCATGTGTAAACGGATTGCATAGCAGTATCGGACCCGCCAGCGCGCTGGCCAACAACCGATCGAGCACTGTATGGGTAACGAAAATCGGCGGAAATATCGTTCACCACGACGACAAGCTTGTCGCGTCCGAGCGATCCTACCTCTATAGGGTCGACGTTTTAGCCGTGTTGAAACAATGGGCGCGAGAATGTGCGCTCAGAGTCCTGCCTCTTGCGCGAAAACACTTTTCGGCGGTCAACTATATGCTAGTAGAGCACTTTCTTTTGACGGGCGCTGACGCTTTGAGGACAAGCGCCTCAAACGCCGCATACGCCGCATACGCCCCCGCAAAAAACGACGCATACGCCGCATACTACGCCACCGCAAACGACGCATACGCCACCGCATACGCCGCATACTACGCCACCGCATACGCCGCTGCAAACGCCGCATACGCCGCATACTCCGCTGCAAACGCCGCAAACGCCGCATACTCCGCTGCAAACGCCGCATACGCCGCAGACGCCGCCGCAAACGCCGCAGACGCCGCAAACGCCGCCGCATACGCCGCTACATACGCCGCAAGCGCCGCCGCATACGCCGCAGGCGCCGCAGACGTCGCCGCAAACAAAAAGGAGCTGCAATGGCAGAACGACCGACTAGAAACCTTGATATGGGAGGAAATCAGATCCACGCACCAGCCCACGGAGAAATGAAATGCACCCAATCACCTTCTGGTTTAACTCGGACGACAAGCTCCGATATGGCGACGGCCGCCCCGTGCGTGTTGGCGAAACCCATACGGTCGACGGCGAGATAAAACCATGCCAAAACGGATTGCACAGCAGTCTCGGACCCGCCGACGCTTTGGCCTACAACCCATCGAGCATTGTATGGGTAACGAAAATCGGCGGGAATATCGTTCACGACAACGGCAAGCTTGCCGCGTCCGAGCGATCCTACCTCTATAGGGTCGACGTTTTAGCCGTGTTGAAACAATGGGCGCGAGAATGTGCGCTTAGAGTCCTGCCTCTTACGCGAAATTACTTTTCGGCGGTCAACTATGTGCTAGTAGAGAGCTTTCTTTTGACGGGCGCCGCCGCACAAGCCGCCGCTGACGCCGCAAACGCCGCCGCATGCGCCGCCGCAAACGCCCGCGCAAGACCCGCCACATACGCCGCAAACGCCGCAAACGCCGCCGCATACGCCGCCACAAACGCCGCATACGCCGCCGCAAACGCCGCCGCATGCGCCCACGCAAACGCCGCAAACGCCGACGCATACGCCACATACGCCGCAAACGCCGCAAACTCCGCCGCAAACGCCATATACGCCGCCGCATACGCCGCAAACGCCCGCGCAAGACCCGCCGCAAACGCCGCCTCAAACAAAAAGGAGCTGCAATGGCAGAACGACCGACTAGAAACCTTGATCTGGGAGGAAATCAGATCCACGCAACAACCCTTGGCTAAGGCTCTTTAGAGCAATCCAAAGCGGCCTTCGCGTCGTCGAATGTCTCAAATATGCACTTCGCGCGGTCGACTTCGTCACCGCCAAGTGCATGGCACTCATCGATCCAGTCGCCGTGAACCGTTAGGTACTCGCCGTAGGGATTGGCGACCCGGTAGCCGGTAATGGTCGGGAAGCTCGGCCATCGGGTGATGGCGTGGATTCTTAGGTCACTTTCCAGGTCGGTCCATGTCGATGCAACTAATCTATTTAAATCCCATCCTGGCCGGCTTTCACTTGTCGGATTTTTCATCATCGGCCCCTTTTCTTAATTAACCCCTCGCGCTTGGCCTTGGCCACGTCGCGGGGAAGGAAATATCTGTGGCGCGCGTACTGCCAATTGAAATCCGGGCACATGTCCTCGCAGCGCACCCGGCCCAAGCTGGCGATCTCAAGCTGCATTGCCAACTGCGGCGAGATGCGGTTGCGGTCATCCCATACGCGCTGACACACATAGTTGTACGTCCGATGCGCCTTCGCACAAAACTCGCGCTTTGCGTGCGGCGTCAGGGTTTCCCAATACGCTTGCAGCGTGTTCGGCAGGTCCTTGCGCAATCCCTTTTGCCTTATCTTGGCCTTGGTCATCATTAAAAACTTCAATTCAATCGATTTCGCGATTGCAGTGTAGCATGCTTCTCACTATTATAGTCATATAACAACGCAGCGAGCCAGGATATGAGCGAAGAGTCCCTAGAATTCCAGGCGCCCGTAGCGGCCGCCGAGCCGACGCCGCTACAGGTGATCCAGCAGGCGATCCAAACCGGCGCCGACCCTGCCGTCATTCACTCGCTGATCGACGCGCAGGAACGCATGATGCGCAACGACGCCGAGCAGAAGTACAACCAGGCGATGGTTCGAACGCAGTCGGAGATCAAACCGGTCTTTAAGGGCGCATCAAATCCGCAAACGCACAGCCGCTACGCCAAATACGAAGACATGCACCGTGACATCTGGCCGACCGTCACTGAGAACGGGTTCAGCGTCATGTACTCGCAAGGCGAAGCGTCCAAGCCCGATATGATCCGCATCAACGCCACGGTGCTGCACGAGGCAGGGCATAGTAAGGATTTTTTCGTTGAGCTTCCTGCCGACGACAGGGGAATTAAAGGCCAACAGAACAAAACCGACTTGCATGGCGTAGGCTCAACGTTCAGCTACGGCCGCCGCTACCTCGAATCGATGATCTTCGCCATCTCGTTCACGGACGAAGACACTGACGGCAACCGCGAAATCCCGACCGTTACCGATGAACAGGTCGCTGAGTTGCTGAAGCTCACCGAGGAAGCTGGCATGGAGGCGCACGAGGTTTGCGAGCTAATGAAGATCAACATTCTCGAAGAGTTGCCGCAGAATCGCTTCCCTGGCGTCGTGCGCGCGCTGAAGCTTAGGGCGGCCAAGTGATTGTCCTAGACCAACTCGAACAGGGCAGCTACGAATGGCACAAGCAGCGCCTAGGCGTGCTGACTGCCTCAGTCATGGACCAGCTTTTCACGCCCACCGGCAAACCAAGCTCGCAGCGTGAGCGGCTGATATGCCGCCTTGCCGCCGAGATCCGCAAGGGCGAGCCCGTCGAGGAATTCATGGGCAACCGCGCGACCGATATGGGCCTGCTGCTTGAGCCCGAGGCGATGGATTTATTCGCCCTGACGACTGGCCTACAGCCGCAGCGCGTAGGCTTCGTCCTGCGCGACGAATCGGGCCGCGTCGGGTGCTCGCCTGACTGGATGCTGAAGGACGACAGCGGCGAATGGGTAGCGTCTGGCGAGATGAAATGCCCGTATCTGGCTACGCACTTTATGTACGTGCGCGCGGGCGTGGTGCCGCAAAAATACGTCCCGCAGACGCAGTTTCAGCTATGGGTGACGGGGTTGGATCACGGCTACTTTATTAGTTACAACCCCGACGCCGAGATTTTCATCAAAAAGTACGAACCCGACCCCATTTGGATGGATCGTTTCGACGAAGAGGTGCCGAAGGTGATCGCCGAAGTTGACAGGACAATGGAGCTAGCATGACAAACGAAATCGCAATAAAGATCGACGACATTCCCGCTGTATTTGTGCCGAACGGACTGGACCCTGTAATACAGGCTATTCGTGACCAGGTCGTGACCGAAGTGCCGGACGCTTCGACGCCAGCGGGCCGCAAGCGCATTGCCAGCGCCGCCCACCGGGTTGCGCGATCTAAGACCTACCTTGATGACCTGGGTAAGAACTTGGTTGCTGAGGCCAAGGCGAAAATCAAGGCTGTCGACGCCGAGCGTAAGCGCATGCGTGACCAACTCGATGACTTAAAGGCCGAGGTAAGGCAGCCGCTGACGGCATGGGAGGATGCAGAGAAGGCGCGGCAAGAAGCGATTAAGGAACAGGTTTCACTACTAACCGCGTATCCCGACGACATTGCCGACGCCAAAACCTTGCGTGCTGAGCTAGGTGTCGTGGAGAACTTCGAGGTCACAGAGGAGGTTTTCCAGGAGTTCCTGACGAACGCCTACGCCGAGCGCGACAAGACGCGACAAAGGTTCCTAGCCGCTATAAAGATCGCCGAGGAGCGCGAGCGCGTGGCCGCTGAGCGCAAAGCCTTAAAGGAAGAACAGGCCAAGCTTGCCGCTGAAAAGGCCGAGGCAGAACGCAAGGAGCGCGAAGCACGCATCGCACGGGAAGCTGAGGAGCGCGCGCGCCGCGAAGCCGAGGAAAAGGCAATGATGGAACGCGAGTCCGAGCAACGGCGGTTAGACGCCGAGAAAAAACAGGCCGAGGAAGCAGCGCGCCGCAAGGTCGAGGCGGCCAAGCGAGCTGAGCTTGAAGCCAAACTTGCGGCTGAGCGAGCCGAACGAGAAAAGCGCGAAGCCGTTGAACGCGAGCGAGCCCGCGTGCAGGCAGAAAAAGACAAGGCCGATCGTGATCGTCAGCGCCGCGAGGCAGACAAAGCGAGGCGCCAGCGTATGGCCAACGAGATCGCAGAAGATATCCGGGTTGCAATGGAAGATGCGCGCATAGCTGAAACCGACGTTGCCGACGAAATCGCGGAATCTATTATGGACGGCGCTATCCGACACGTAACCTGGAACGCTTAACCAATGCCCGCCCCTGCCCGTGCGCTGATTTCAAACTTTAACGTTCGGGCACATGCCCAGGGGCGGGCGCCCTTTTAGGAGGCTATTTCGTGGAATTTTCCTGTGAACAAATCGGACTGACCGAGGATGAACTTCAAGCGCGCATTGTCGACGGATTGATTGAACGGCTGCTGAGCGAAGATCGCCGCTGTTTTTTTGACGAGAGGCTTCGCAAAGAAGTGTCTAGCAGGCTGGACGCAGAGGTTGAGCGTATCGGCAACGAAGAGGTAGCGCCTAAGCTGCATGACATGATCGATAATTTCTGCCTTCAGAAAACCAATCAATGGGGCGAACCGAAGGGCGAAAAGAAAACGTTTACGGAGTACATTGTAGAGCGCGCAGACGAGTATTTTTCTGAACCCGTTGACCATAACGGCAAGCCAAAGGGCGATAGCTACTCCTGGCGCGCCAAAGGGACGCGCATGGAATACGCCATTGACAAGCACCTGCAATACACGCTTGAGAGTGCAATCAAGGAAATTTTGCGGCACGGGCAGAAGTCGTTAAGCGATTCTCTCATCGAGGCAGTAAAAATACACGTAGGCGAAGCGATGAAGACCTTAAAAGTAAAGGTCCAAACGTAACTATTTATGCCCCCCCGGCCGCCAGGTAGTCAACCGGACGCGAACCGCGCCTGCTCGGCGGAACGGGACCGGGGAAGGGGACGGCTTACAATGAAACGACAACTCAACTTAGACGGAATGGCAATCAATGAACCAGAAAGATCGAAGCCTCGACGTAGTGAACCGCCAGGGCGTGCTCCTCACCCCTTTAGGGCGATACCTATTCCTTGCGGTGAGCGGGTGTGCTCTGCTGGCTTTGGTTGTGTGGATGGTCATTGGTGCGCTCGACCTACTCGTCCAGCTAGGCGCCTTCGGGCCGAAGGCGACCTTGAATAGTCTTTTTGGGAGGTAAGAATGGGAACGCCACTACAACAATACCGACAGCGGCAGCAAGACCGCGACGCGGGGAAAATCCACCTGGTTCACACCAAGCGCGCACGCTACGTCTCGCCGATGCGACGCCTATGGCTCTACGTCCGTAATCGGGCGATCGAGGCGTACTGCACGCACGGATGGCGCACGCAGTTCGCCGTGCTGAAAAACATGGGGGTGTACTGATGGAACTCCCCTACCTATCCACCGGCTGGGATATCGAAGACCTGCGCGTCTACGTCGACCCGCACGGCCCCATCATCGACGTCGAGACCAAGCCTGGCAAGGGCGTCAGGCAGCGCCTAGCTGCCTGGTGGGACCAATGGCTACGCGGGCCGCTGATCGATCCACAACCAGCGCTCAGGCCGGTCAGGATCAAATGACCAACATCCGCGTCACCATCATGATCGACGGCGAGATCGGCGGACGATCCGTGCGAGACGTCTTTGTCCAGCGGTGGCGCGGGAAAGATGAGGTCTACCGGCTGATCTTGATGCTTCTGAAGTGGGGCATCGTTTGGCCAAAGTTTCTGCCACGATTCAAGGATTAGCCAATGTGCCGAGGTTGCCATATCAGACTAAAAGACGATGACTCAGCCGGACGTCTCGGAACTTGGGAGTTCCTGGACTGGTTCGGTGGCTATGAGATAGTTGTCAGAAGAATGCGCGAGGTTGAGCGTCAAGTTTTGGCCTATCGAGACAAGGCACTAGACCCCGAAGCACGCAAGGCCATCGACAGGCACTACAAGCGCCTTGTTCGCGCGAGGCGCAAATACTGCAAATCGGACCATCAGTTTGCGAGGGAAATCTACAAATGACCAGCCGATACACGACAGTCGACGACATGAACAAAGAGTTCGACGAAGCGCTGAAAAAGGCGATGGACAAGGCCAAGGACAATTTCTTGCAGCCTAAGATTGTTGATCCATCGATGAGCCTCGACGAAATCGCCGAGCACATTGCGAAACATGGCAAGCCGCCGATTATTGACCACGACCTAACCGACGATGAAAAGCGCGTGCTGCTGACGGCGCATGAGTTCGCGCCCGAATTATGGTGGGCTCACGCAACAGGCTGCGGCACCGTAAGCTTGAAGAATAAGGGTTATACTGAGTATTCCTCACTTATCCATAACAAAGCCTACGCGCGACTATCTAGTAAAGGCATTGCTTGGGTGAAGGCGAATCGGCCGCCCATCACGGTCGCCGTCTGCAATGCCGAAGGCGACGATATCACCGTGCTCGAAGCCGAGCCTTGCGACGCTGGCGCTGACTTCAAGGTGACGATGCCGGATGGTCCTAAGTTGCTGCGCGAAGATTGCTATGAAGTGGTGCCGGATGTGCCGTTGAAGGTGAGAAAGCCCGTAGTGTACAGGCCAGTAACGGAGGATGGCATGTCCGTCGAATCCAAGCCCGAGCCTGACGAGTCCGTCTGGAACGCGCATAAGCGGTTCTCGCGGTGAAGGACATCATTAGCCAAAAGGAAGCGCTCGATTTGATGCGCGACCCGAAGGTTCCGCAACAGGCGAAGCAAATTTACTACGTGTCGAACCTGGCCGGCCAGTTGCGGCCCGAGCACCCGGCGACGTTCAATCGCCAATACCCGCCGTGTTACTGGTGCCAATACGGCGACTCAGTGACCAAGCGATTCACGGCCTCGGATGGCAAGTTAAAGGGCGCGCTGTTGGCGAGCTGTTTCAACGCGGTGGCCGATCTCCCGTGGCTGCCGCTGCCCAAGGGCTACCCCGACCAGATCGCCAAGGATCTCAGCTACCCGCTGCTGTTCTCGCCGCATCTGATCGCCTGGGAGAAGTTCACCAAAGGCCGCTGCCCGCACTTCCGCAAGCGTCGAGTTGGATCGATCGGCGCGGCCACATTGACGAGCACATAATCATGAACCATCCAGAACTGACCAAAGAGGAAGAGATCGTCTTGGCCAAAGCTTTGGGCGTTGCGACATGGGATAAGAACAACGATTGTTTCATGCGGCTAGGTTCGGTGCCCCGGCGCAAGCACTTTTTCGCCGAGATCAAAAGCGGGGATTATTTGGTTTGCCGCAAGTTGGTCGATTACGGATACATGCGCATGTCGAAGGCGGTTGTTCACTTCAAAAACGACCGCTACTTGGCCAAGAACGGCAGCAAGGAAGACAAAGAAAAAGGCTCGCATGTCGCCACGCGCTTATTTTCGGTAACGCCGGCCGGCGAGATGTACGCGGTTTCGCAGCACGAGCCGCCAGAGGGTAAATACCGAAACAGGTTGCGGTACGATCCAAGCGTGTATGACGAGCGCTTCACTTGCCGAACGTGCGCCAACATTTCGAGCCCCGACGAGCCCGAGCCCTACTGCTACAAGCAACACGACAACCAATGCCCCGAGATCGGCCACAATTGCGCCGACTATGAGTACGATTTCCGCAAGCACCACATAGTTGAGGCCAACGAGCAAGCGGCGAAGTTGGAGCGGTCCCGAAAATTGAAGAACGCCAGGAATCGGCGGTCTGCGGCTAAGAAAAAGGCGAAGAAGGCGGCGGCAAAAAAATCCCCGGCTGAAGTACAACCGGGGTAATCGCAACACTACCCAAAGGAGTAACTACAGCCTATGCCGAAACCGACAAGGAATCAACTGCTTGATATTCGCGAGCAACTGCTCGATGCGGTCGCAGCGATTGACGCGGCGCTCGAAGTTAGCGCTGCGCCAAGGAAACCCCGCAAGCCCAAGGATTACGCCGAGGTCGAAGCCTACTGCCGCAAGCGTCAAAACGGCGTCGACGCGCGACGGTTTTTTGACCATCACACGGCCACCGGCTGGTGCCTGAAAAGCGGTCAGCCGATCAAGGACTGGCAGGCGGTCGTCCGTACCTGGGAAACTTACGCCAAGAAGTTCACCAAGGATCCACGTGAAACACCGTTCAAGGGCGCCGTGGACGCCGACAGCATGCAGAAGGCGATGAGGCGTGCTGGCCTTGGTGACGGCCCGCCCGGCCTGACGATTGAGGAGACGGCGCGGTGGGCCGAGAAAAAGCTGAAACAGGAAGACGTGGAGCAGCCAGAATGGTGGAAGTGACAAGCCCCTGGGAATTTATCTCAAATGATGGGCGGCGAACCCAAAACATCCATTACAGCATTATTGGCCTGCGGAACGAAGAGGACGGCATGGCCGCGTTAAGACGACTGTTCGCGGACGCTGGCGAGATCGACGAAATGAATCTCGTGCTGTTCTCGACGAGCGGGGTTCACGGATCGTATCTAACCATCGAGGAAGCTTATGACGAAGGGCAGCCTGTGACGTTCCTAGTCGTCCATCCGCGCACGGTCACGCTGAGATACGGCAATGTGTGGATGTTCAACAAAGACGACCGGGACTGCTTGGTCAGTTTACGCGAAGCGAGCCGCGAGGTTATCGCGACGATAGGCGCGCCACGTGGATGACCTAGACCGCGAAATGGCCAAGAAGATCCACGCCGAGCGCAAGCTGTTCTACGAGATCGGCCGCGAAGAGTTCATCAAGCGAGCCAAGGCCAAGCTCAAGGCGCTGATCGGCCAGCAGAAGGAAGCGGCCAAACCACTCGAACGCGAGCCCGCCGACGAAGAGTATTTCAGGGAAAAATATGGCAGACGATAACCGCGAAATCTACGACGCGATCGAGGAGGCTTTCTTTTCGTTCATGGACGCATACCTAGAACACAACGGACCTGAAGGCGTGCCCTTTCCGATCATGCTCGCTCAGGCCGCCAACTGCACGACCAAGGCGTACACGCAGGGCGGCAAGCTCGACATGGGCGATTCTGCCATTGAGCGCTACTTGACCGACCTTGGATTCATCAAGGACGACCACGGGCTGTTCTGGCCGCCGAAGGACTCGCGCAGGGGCGTTCGCTGAACTGCCCCAAATGCGGCAAGCCGCTGATTGTCGACCCCAAAGAAAAACGGCGGTTTAACCCGCCGTTTGTTCCTCACCGCGATTGGTGCTTAGAGCATGGCTACCAGCCAGTGCTAGGCATTACGCCACCGCGCCGAGATCGCGACTAGCGGCTTCTTCGTCAGCGTCGTGTTGCTCACGCTGTTTGATGTAACCGGTTTCGATCCAGACCAGATATTCATAGGCCGCGTTTGCGCGGGCTTTGGCGGCGCGCGACGTTGCTCCCTTGCTGACGAGCGCATCTTCAAACGCAATAAGCTCTTTGCGTTTCATATTGCTTGCTCCTTCGGTTAGTGGGAATTCATCTGCATTGCGGTTATAATTATATATATGAGAAGGCGCGCAGACAAGATAGATCGCAACCAACGTGACATTATAGAGGGGTTGAGAGCGCTTCCAGGCGTGTCGGTTGAGCCAGGCCATGACGATATTATCGTTGGTCATCGTGGAATGACTTATTGGTATGAAATTAAAGACCCCGACCAAGTGTCGAAAAAGACCGGGAAGCTCCGAGACTCAGCGAAGACGGACGACCAAAAAAGGCTTGATAGCACATGGAGGGGTCACCGCAGGTATGCGACAAGCCTATCCGAAATACTGGAAGACCTATTTTTTACCGTGTAAGCGATTCTTGCAGTTCGCGAACTTCTGACGTCGAAAACGGATCCGCGTTAATCATCGCGGGAACACCATAGGGCGATAATCCCGGCAAGGCGCGAGCTGGCGCCTGCAAGACCGGATGCCTGCCGGCCACCAGCCCAGAGGCGAGGGTGCGCATGCCGGGCAAATAAGGCGCAGAAACCGCACCTATCGCAGCGGCAACGTTCGGGTTGTAAACGGTTCCACCAAGCAATACGGCATTAACCAGCGCTCGCTCCGTGGTTCCGCTTGTTGGCGTTCTGTCGGAAAGAACGTCTTTTGCCATGTTGGCAAATTCCTGAAGCGTGGATCTTTGCTCAGAGCTGGCCGCCTTATGTGCGGAAAAGTCCTGAGACTTCGCCGCGCGTTTTAGTTCTGCGGGGGTAAATGCCCCGTTGCTTTGCGTCGTATTGGCCGTGGCGCGGCGCATAATTGCATAGTTCCTCCACCCGAGATTGATACGCGATAGTTCCTGCGCATAGTCCGGGTTAGTCCTGCCGACCAATTCGCGAAACGCCGTTCGGATATCTTCAATCGCGTTCCTATACATGCCGTCAGAATCGCCCGTGCGGGGTCCGAGCCTGCGCAGCCTTTCAGTCAGCCGCGACTCAATCCGCTTCACCGTGTCGCCGCCTATATACACGCGGCTGCCGTGCTGTAATGACCATTCACGGAAGGGGCCTAGCACGTCTTCTTCAAATACAACGCGAAGCCCGCGAACGTGACGATCAGAGAGCGCCGGATAGTCAGACCTGATCCTGGCGACCTGATTGACAAACCTCGGGTCCATAGTGACATGAATTCCGGGCCGGTTTAACAGATCGTCATAGGCACTGTTTAGCATCTGGCGTGTGCGCTGCGCAGCCTCATACCCTGGTTGAGTGCCGCGCGGCAATCGCTGGCCAATGGGCCTCAGTGCACGGTTCCCCACTGCTAGACTTAGCCGGTCCCTTGGTATTGATCGCGCACTGTTGACTAGGTCGCCCAGGACAACCGCGCTGGTTAAACGTTCCTCGGCGGTATTCCAGGCGCCACCAAGCGACTGCCCAGGCGACGGGCGTATGCCCTCCGCGCGCAGTTCTGCGGTCCTTTCCGCAGCCTTCGGGTAAAGAATCCGCCCGCCGCCAGCCATCAGTCCATGCGTCGCGGCGCCAAGATAAGCGCCTTCTTCCGCAGCTCGGCCGCTTTCTGCCAGCACATGGCCTTCTGTGACCGGCTGCACCGCAGACATAATAGACCCGGCAGTGATCGCGCCCAAGGCTTGCGCAACGGGGTGTACCAGCCGAGATAGCGGACCAGCCACGGCTAGGTTTGCTGGGCTCGCCAACTCTCCGACTACGCTCATAGGGTCGGCGCCACCACGACCAGAGCGCTTGCGCCTATCCTGGTAAAGCGCTTCAGCGTCCCTAACCATCTGGTCTACGCCGCCATCGGGAATCCGCGCAAGCGGCACTCCTTCGTCAACCAGCCAGTTGTTGACTGCCGTTATCTTTTCCTTGATGACATCCGGCACAGCCGCCTCTAAAAGCTGGGCAGCACCGTGTATCGGCTTCATCACCCCTCGCTCAAACCCGCTACCTGCGACGGTGGTGTCCATGCCAGCCGCGCCCGGCTGAGGATTGGGCAGTCCAAAGTCAGCAGCAGTCGCCCATCCAGCCTCTATCGCGCGATCTCTAATCTCGGACTTAGTGGCCGATATAGGTACGTTCGTGATGACTCGCCCGCTGGGCAATCTTACTGATCTAGTCTCTTCGCTCATTGTCCTGGTACGTCATTCCAATCAGCTGGCTTATCGGCTGCGGCAGGCGCCGCTTCTTCCCCAGGAACCACCAGATCATCAAACAACGGATTCGCTTTGTTGTACTCGTCGGCGACGTCGAGGAAATCAGGCCCGAATGCGCCCCGTTCATTGCGGAACTTGCGCGCCATCTTGGCTAGCTCAATCTGGCGGTTGTTTATGCGTCGGCGCACTTCGATAAGCAGCTTCCGGCCTTCTTTGGTCATCGCAAGATTTGGCGTCATGCTCTGCAAGAAGTCCAAGTCCTTGTCGGATAAGTGCCCCGGCAAACCTTCGCCGCCTGCGGGATTCCTGAATTGCAAGGCCAGCTCGGCCGCTAACGCCTTGGCTGCTTCTGCGCTGCCTATGCCCTTCGGGTCCATGCCGAAAAGCCGCGCGAGCTTCTTGGCTGACAGGATGATGTCGCCGCCAGCGCCCGTGTAAACGTTATCCAACAACTTGTCGATGCTTTTCAACTGGTTGTTGTTGGTGCTCGCCGCTTTGGCCGCGTTCATATAGTTCATGAACTCGGCGCCGAAACCCTTGCCAACCGTTGCGCTTTCTGCGCGCTCCTGCGGCGGCAATTTGACAACCGTTCCAGGTGCCTGCGGCGTTTGGCCTTGCATGGTGAGTTGGCCCGTGAGCGGGTCCACTTGGCCATACGTGCTACCAGGGCCGACCGCCTTGAACTGCGGCGCACCGAACGTCGCGCCCTTCATGGCGGCCGTAGTCGCCTGCGAATCAAGCGCTGCGGCCATCTGGTAATGCTGCCGCGCAGCCGCTTCGTCACCGGCATGTATTGCCATTTGCGCCGCTTGCAAGTGGCCCTGAACCCGCTGCTGGTTCATCTGCGCGTCCTGTAAGGCTTGCCTTCGCGTCAACGCATTCATGGCTCGCGCATCGGACGCTTGCCGCCGCGACTCGGTCTCGTAGTTGCGCCGCATGTTTTCGAGCCCCATCAGGCCGCCGCGACCGATCGCCTGACCGCTCGGCACTCCGCGACCGCTCGCGCCCAGCATCCCGAGCCCCATCATCGTTGCGGGGTGCTGTAGCCATTCGGTTAGTGCATCTTTGTACGGCATGATGTTTACCCCTGGTATCCAAGCCGGCCTTGCGGATTAAACCAGCCACCACCGGCCGACATTGGTCCTGGCGACATTACGCCGCCACCCCCACCACCGGCGCCGAATAGGCCCCCTATCTTGCTCCACGGCAACGCCGATATTCCAAGACTCGTGCCAATAAGTTGCGGAAGCAACGGCGCCCCCGGTTGGTTGGTCGTCGACGACTGGAATCGCAGTCCAGGATTCAGGCCGGCAATGAGGTTGTTCAAGTGCTGGTTCTGGGCGTTGTAGCCCCAATCGTAGCGCCGCATGTCTTCGTCTAGGTAGCGCTGCCCTTCGCCTCGGAACTGCCCGCCTATGTCCTGCATCGCCGCACCGGGCGCCAGCCCCATGCGGAATGTTTGCGGGGACAGCCTCACGGCTTCACCAGCAGCGCCCAGGCCGCGCCCGTAAGCGTCGCCCATGTAGCCCTTCTGGAAGTCGCCAATGTTCTGCAACAGATCCTCGGCGCCCCTTAGCACGCCCTCGGTGTGGCCGCTTGCGCCGGTCATGCCGCGCCCTAGTGCAAGGCGGCTAAGCTCGGGCAGCACGTTCTCGGAAAATGCCTGCGTCATGCGCCGGGTGCCAGCGTCGACTGCGCCTTGCACCCACGGGTTGCGCCCTACATCCGGCGCGCCCATAAGGCCAGCGGACGTGCCCATTGTCTGGTTCACCAAGTTCTGCGCGGGCGATGCGCCGGCAGCGTTGGCAAGGCTTCCGAACAGGCCACCACCACCGAACCGGCTTTGTTTGCCGCCCTGCTGCGGAGTCTGCCGAAGAACCCGCTGCTGGGCGCCGCCCATCATGCCGCCGTAGGCGCTCGCCGCTGGTTCTGCGCCCATCTTGTACTGCCCGCGCGTCACCCGCTGCGTCGCAGGCACCGAGGGAGCCGGCGCGTTCTGGTAGTTCAAGTAATCCTGATAGGCGTTATACCTGTCGTTTCGGCGATTCCACGGGCCTTGATCTTCACGATTGCTCGGCATCGCGCCGGGGTGTTGCGGGATGGAGCCTTTCCACTTCTTGCCGGGCGTCCACCATTCGCTCGCCGTTCCGTGGACCGGCCCGCTTGAGTAGTTCCCACCTCCACGGGCAGGCGGGGTGCTGCGGCCGCCGCCACCACCACCGGTCGGCTGACCGCTGGGCTGACCACCGGGCGGAGGCACGATCGGGTGTCGTGCTCGCTCGCGGCCGCTGGGGTCGACAAAGCTGCTCATGTTCGGCGGATACGAACCCTCGGCCGGCTGGTATGCGCCTACCGGGGTGAACCCTGACGGCGCTCCAGGATCGGGGAACATGCCCTGCGGCATACCCAAAAACGCGCCCTGATTCATCAGCCCCATGCGCTCCATGTCGGTCATCGGCATGAACGTCTGGTTCGGGTAGAACGGCATCGGCCCCTGCTGATACATGCGCAATGCCTCGGGCATCACCCAGTCGCGCAGGTACGGCTTCAGGTGCCCCCACGGTTCCGACTTCTGTGTGACCTCCTGGTCACCGCCGCCAAAAAAGTCTCCGAGACCAAAACCCATAACCGCCTACCTCGACCCCACCGGGGTCACGTCTAAACCGATTGCCGAGATCGCGCCCGCCGCTTGCACTGGGTACACAATCTTGTACGCCAGGTAGCGCCCTGACACTCGGCAATTAATCTTGTCTTCGCCGCTGCTCGGGGTCCACGAATACGGACCCGAGTAGGTGAACGACTCTCCCGGCGAGTTGTGTGCGCCCACATAGATCGAGTACGCCGCGCCGCCCGTCGCTATCGGATAGACCGCGCTCAGCAGCCAGCGCTCGTCGCCCCTGGCGCCAGGTGGGCGCCAGCCCGTTCGCTCGATGTAGCACTCCATGTCGCCGCTGGCGGCGTACTCGTCGTCGTAACCGTCAGCGTCGAGCATGTAGACGTCTTGATCGCTGAAGCTGCCGCCCGACGTGCAATAGAGCTTCCAGTCAACGGCGAGTTGCTGAATCCCTATCGTGCTGGGTATCTCGCGACCCAGCGCAATAAACCGCGTCTCTCCGGGTAGCGTGCGCGTCGACCATGTGTCGGTACGCCAGTTCCAGACCGCCGCGCGCGTGCAATAATAGTCTGTCGTCGATGACCGATCCGGGAAGCAGCACAGCAGTTCTTCGTGCTCGCGGTTCTCGGCAACGAAGGCGTTCTTTTGATAGAAGCGGTCATAGACCAGATCGCCGAAAATCTTTTCGTAGGCGCGACCACTGAGAATGTCCGTCCAATTGCGCTTGTCGTGCAGGTAGACCTTCCCGCGATCAAAAACGAAATGCTTGTTCTGCCATTCAAGGGCGCACCGTGGCGCCAGAATGCCAGCGCCAGTGAACAGGCGCCGCTCTGCCATCACGAAAATGTCGCCAGTGAACGACAACTCGTGGACTGAGCTTTCCGTGTAGATCATGAGATGATCGCCCAACTCTTCGGCCCAGAGAATGTGCTCGGCACGATCGAGGATGTCGAAGCCCGCCGAGTTGCCCGCCGCTGGCGTCCAGGTCGTTGGTAGCGCCCGGTTTACCGCAATGTTCGACCACCGATACTTGTTCGGGTATTCAGTGCCCGACTCGGTCATGTTGAGCGCGACCAAGAATTTTTTGTATGGCCGAATGACCTGCGCCCGCCAGTTCGCATCCCACCCCGGTATCACGCCCGTCGACCCGACAACAACTTCAGGGCTCGCCCATCCGGTATTGATGACCGCATGACCGTTCAGATAGGCGTGGTGCATCGGGTAGAACTCGTTGGCGCCCGACCCATGATGCGCGGTCAGCGTCAGCTCTGTTTCCGTGTTTTTGAACGCGATTTGCCGGTAGGTTGTGCCTGCGCCGATCAGCAAGAATTGGCCATCATTGGCAAACGAGTCGGCTTGCACCCAGAAACCATAATGCCAAACCGTATCGTCACCATTGATGAACAGATCATTACCACCAATCCGCAGCGCCTTGCCGTCAACAAAGCGCATGTTCTCGACGTCCGAGAACGCATTGATCGGTAGGCGCTCGGGCATTCGATCCGTTATCAGCCCGTGCTCGTCCAGATTTTCAATCCACTGGATGGCCATCTCAGCCTAACTTATTGAAACTGCCATTGTATAAAGCATAGACGCCCTCACCGCCCGCACCCGGATTCCAGGACGTCCCGTCCGCGTAATACAGAATCGCCTTGTCGGTCGCCTGCGCGGTCTGCGTCGGTTCGGTCTCGACCTTTTCCAGCTCGTTGACGCGGCGGAACGCGGCCTCTAGGCGACCCTCAAGCTCATCGAGATACCGCAAGACCTCATCCCATGTCGCATCGTCGGGCGGGCGCTGTCGGATGAATTTACTCATAGGCTCAGCCTATCATTACCTTACACAATATCGGCAATACCGCTCGCATCCCAAGTGATGTTCACGTTGTTACCATCGGGCGTGTAACTCGTTGATAAATCTATGTGAACCATCGGATCGGACCCGGCGTCGTCGGTGATGAATTGGAACACGATAATCCCGTCGACGTCGTCGGACTCGTTCAACGCCAACGACGTGTAGGCAGGCGATCCGTTGGCCGCGTCAAGCACGCCGTTGGTCGCCGTAACGCTTGTGAGCGTGTAGTCGGTCGACCCCACGTACTTGATAACGCTCGACATGGTCGTGTGCGCAGCCGACGCCGTGTGGTCTTCGTCAGCGTAGATCCGCGCCTTAATCGTGTCGTTCGTGACGTGAATACCCTCGGTCAAAAACTGCTGACCGGCGATTTGATACCAGAAACTTGCCATTTCACTAATCCTCAATTTCCGTCCACGTTGTCGTGGACAACCCCACCTCAGTCCAATTCCCTGACTCTAAAGGACATTCCGCCCAAAAACCATGCACTGCTGTTGCGTGCACTACCCATCCCGCAGGAACCTTGATCATGTCCAGGAACGTTTCGCCGAACACTCTGGATAGCCCGACCGTGGACGTATTGTCGACCTTTGCTGGCGAAATCGTGTTGGCCGTTGCCGACAAAGTCGGCGTCGCAACGCTCGCAGAACTCGCGACTTTGCCGCCCGCCACCTCGATACCTGGCGACGCGCCTAAATCCGCTTGCGCGACCACCGAGAAAATGCCCGCTTCTTCCCAAACCATCGCGACCGAGACCTGGGAAAGCGAGTGCGAGACAACCGGCGACAGCGCATCGTCGACGGCGTCGGTCGGGGAAACGACCGATTCATAAACCGCGTTCGGCACGCTGCGCTCAAATATCTGGAACCCGGCAGGCGTCAGTTGCCCGGTCGGGTAGAAGGCAAAATGCAGCGAAGCGGGTTGCGCCTGCACGACCGCCGCATGGACCGTAGCGCTGCTCGCCACCAAGGACGCTTGAATAAGCGGCGCGAAAACGTTCTGTGGCTGATTGACCGAGGCACTGGCCGAGACCAGGGTCGGCGTGATCGTCGGGCTGAATACGGTCGGCTGCGCGACCGTCGAGCCTGACGAGACCTTGGTGGTGTCGATGCTGCCCGGCCCTTCGCCGAAGGCGAACATCAACGCCTTAATGGCCGAACCGGGTGCCGTGGTGTAATTCAGCGTGAAGCCGTTGCTGTCCAGGCTTTTCAGGCTGGCAACGGCAAGGTCGGTGCCGTTATTCGCCCGCAGGTTCAGGATGTTCGAGTCATCCGCTTCAGAATCGGCGTCGGTGGTGGCGACACCGAACTCGTCTCGAATATCGAAGCTGCGCGTGGTCGTACCGTCAGATACGCCTATCTGCATCACGCCAAGCTCGGCCTCGGTCTGGTTGGCCGTCGCGCCGCTCGATACCACGCCGACCACCGAAGGCGTGAACCCTGGCCCGGTAATCACCTGGTCGCCCGTCGCCGTGCGCGAGTTGTTCGTCTGCACCCAAGCCTTGTCGGCGTCATCCAGTTCCAGGCAAAGGAAGTGATAGACCTGCGTCGCAAAGGACGTATTGAAGGCCATCGTGAAGCCAGTCGAAGAGATCGCGGTGATCTGCATCTTTTCGAGCGACGTCACGTTGTCGGCGGCGCACCAATTGTTGTCCGAGTAGGTGTGCCCGTCGCCGTCTGCTACGTTGTCCTGGCAGGACCACACCATCATGTCCTGCGAGATGACATCCGACGAGTTCTTGTGCACCACGCCGAACGACAGGTTCCCGTTCGGACTGGCGTTGTTGGGCGTCTGATGCAACCCCGTCGTGACCACAAACATATAGTCGGTCTCGAAACCGACCGACGTGTTCGTGTCAGGATCCGAACTTGGCTCGTACTGCAACGCCTTGGCGTTGGTGGTGCCTTTGATCAGCACGACCACGGCGTAGGGGTCGGCCGAGCCTGAAATCTCGTTGAAGTCCGACGTGAAGCGAATACCGTCCGTGATGGCCGCAACGTCGCCGTAGAACTCGTCGGTGTTCGGCACGCGCAGGTGAACGGCGGAGCTGCCGCGCAGCCACCGCGCTGAGTCCGTCGACCCCTGGCTATCTTCCGAGCCCGTGCCCTGCACGATGTTGACACCCGACGTCCAGAAGCCAACCGATAGCCCGCCGTCGGTCTGCGGGTTATTGGTCGCGTTTGGCCAGCCGGCGATGATGATCGCAGCAGTCGGCGTGCCGAACCCGCTTGACGTAAAGTCGGTGGTTTGGCTGACCGTTGAGTCAATCGTGCCGTTGACGACTACCGCTTCGACTGGCATTACGGCGTACCCGGCCGCCAGGTAATCCCGTTGTTCGGGTCGGCGACCTTATCCCACAATTCGCGGAAGAACGGGTATCCGTCCCAGTCGTCCAATCCGCGCTGATAGAAGCATCGCGTGGCATTCCACCACTTGCGAACGTTATCGTTGTTGCCCTCAAGGAAGTCGAATATTTCCATGCCCTGCGCGAAGCGGTCCTCGACCATCGCATGCGTTGAGCCTGTCGTGTTCCAGTGGCCCAAGACCTTGACGGCGGCTAGGCACGCGACCCACGGCTTGACCTGGTAAGCAACGTACTCGGGTTGCGATCGGGTCGTCGAGTTGTATTCAAGCCAGAAGCCAAGCTCACCGAGGTACGGCATGGTGTAGCCCGCGCGCAGGTGCCCCTTGGGCTCGTCGGCGCAATTCCCTTCGCCGTTCTGACACTGCACGTCTACCACGCGGGAGCCCAGGTTCCAGTCGAACAAGGCATTGCGGAAGATATTGATGACGCTGTAGGACCGCTCGACATTTGCAGCCCACGGGCGCGGACAAGAAAGGTCCCCGCCAGCACGTCGCGACTTGAACGTGAACGGCAGTCGCGCGCCTTGCGGATTGACGTCGACCACCGGAATGTCCTTTTGGTAGCCGCCCGGCGAGCCGTCCATCATTTCCTGAACGTCGGTGCGCGTCAGGTGCCAGCGAAGCGCCGTCATGCCATAAGACGTTAGTTGGGAGACCATCGTGGCGTGGTCGAAGTCGGCCAAAATTTGGTTAACCGCCGACGCGCCGCCAAAGAAGATGTAACAGTAGATCATCGCGGTCTGCATCGGCGCGGCCTGGTTCGGCAGCGTGCCACCGCGCCACAACAGATTGGACGTGCCGAACATGGTGTTCGCCGCGTTCTGCTGAATGTTGCCGACGTAGGCGACGATCTTCATGAGGAACGTCAGCTTGTCTTGCTCGGTTGACGTGAGGTTGTCCCAGATCCCCGGCGTGAACTTGGCAATGCACATCGTTCCGTAGAAGTAAGACTCGTTCCACGCGAAGGCTTGGCCGATGATGATGGGCTCGCGGGTCGGCACGAGAATGTTCTGAATGTTCTCGATCACCCTGGTCGAGACCAGCTTGCCGCCGTAGGTGCGCGACGGGTACAGGTGCGCGACCAGCGCCAGGTAGAACACGCCGAGCGGCGTTCGGCCCGTGGCGTGCCCATAGTCGCGTCGCAGCGCTGGCATGCGGTCGCCGAACCGGTCCAGCGTCATGGTCATGCCGTCGGCGATCGCGGACGTCGCGAAGGTCGGGCGAATATCGAAGATGTCGCCGCCGCCTGACGGTGGCGCCTGGTTCGACTGGTTGTC
>JAAUXW010130234.1_pt1 | contig 22956 bp, 19 predicted proteins | sample 7278141 | NCBI WGS metagenome assembly JAAUXW01 (sample SAMN14350115, study PRJNA611818) | marine sediment metagenome | isolation source: surface marine sediment (2.1m) | place: French Polynesia: Moorea | collected 2018-08
CTGCGACGAGTACTGCATGCAGGACGTTCGAGTCAACGTACTCCTCGTCGAGCGGTTCAAGCTGCGGCTTGCCGAGACGGGTGTCCCCGCCGAGTGCGTACTGATGGAGCACGACGTTGCACGTATCGTCTCCCGTCAGTCCCGCTACGGTTGGAAGTACGACAAGGCTGCGGCCGAAGCTCTGACCGCTGAACTCCAGAAGGAAATGATCAGCCTCGAAGAAGAACTCGAGAACACGTTCCGTCCCTTCTACAAACGGAACGGGAAGCTGGCCACATACAAGCGTACCTGTAAGCGGTTCGTCGTCAACGATGCCGGCGCTCACACTCGCACCTACAAGGGTGAGGAGCAGCGCGGCTGGTACTCGTACGAAGAACAAGGCGCGCAGCGTACGCCGATCAAGCTGACGGATTTCAACCCCGGATCGCGTGACCACATCGCAATGCGACTGACTGCCCTGCACGGGTGGCAGCCGAGCGAGTTTACGCCGAAGGGTAAGCCGAAGGTCGACGAGTCGATCCTCGGTGAGCTTGAGTATCCCGAGGCGAAGCTGCTGGCGAAGTACTTCACGGTCGACAAGATGCTCGGACAGGTGGCGACAGGCGACAAGGCACAACTCAAGATGCTGAACGAAGAGACCGGCCGTATCCACGGCAGGGTCACGACGAACGGCGCAGTGACTGGTCGCATGACGCACTCCAATCCGAACGTCGCGCAGACGGACAAAGACCCCCGCGTCCGTGCGCTGTACATCGTGGAGGCCGGTAAGAAGCTGGTCGGTTGTGACGCTGACTCACTCGAACTGCGATGCCTCGCTCACCGTCTCGCTCGTTACGACGGCGGCGAGTACATCAAGGTCGTGCTCGACGGCAACAAGGACGACGGCACTGACATGCACACCCGTAACCAACAGGCGGTGGGCATGAACGAACGCAACAACGCGAAGACTCTGTTCTACGCGTGGGCGTACGGAGCCGGCGACCTCAAGCTCGGCACGACGATGTACCTCGACTGGCCTGAGGACAAGCAGGCGCGATTCAATTCGAGGTTCTCAGGTGAGGCCCGTAAGAAGCGGCTGATCCAGATCGGCCAACGCGCTCGGTCTGCTCTCGTTGCCGGTATCAACGGCATGGAGACGCTGATCAAGAAGGTGAAGGGTAAGGTCAACTCGCCCGGCTACCTGCGGGGTCTCGACGGTCGACGCGTTGTGCTCCGCTCTGCACACGCAGCACTCAACACGCTGCTACAGGGCGACGGCGCGCTGGTAATGAAGAAGGCTCTCGTCCTACTGGACGCGAAACTACAGGAGGTAGGCCATGTGCCTGGCAGACATTACGAGTTCGTCGGGAACATCCACGACGAATGGCAGATCGAAGTCGACGAAGATCGAGCGGTCGAAGTCGGAACCCTCGCTGCCGCTTCTATTCAGGAAGCCGGAGAGTTCTTCAAGTTCAGATGCCCCCTCGCAGGAGACTACGATGTTGGAGACAACTGGTCACAGACCCACTGAGTACAACATGGACGGCCAGTACGAGGGCTACAAGAAGGACGACCCGAAGAAGGCGCGCGCTCGTGCTCGTCGCAGCAACCCTGTTGCGAGCATGGCGTACCGCATCGCCGGCGGTCAGCGGGCGTACTTCCGTTTGCCGAAGAGCAGACGGTTGGACATTCGCGAGACCGCCCGGCGCATGCTGGCGTTGGGTGCGGACTTCTCAACGGCACAGCAGGCGGAGGCAACCGAGAGGCAGGGGTTCGTGTATATCATCACGCACCCCCGTCTCAAGGGCGTCAAGGTAGGCCGCGCGTATGACCCGACCAACCGGGTGCGCGGCTATCAGACCGGCTGTCCGGAACGCGCCTACCGACTGGCGTACGCGGCGTACTTCGAGGACTGCCATGCGGCGGAACTCATGATTCACGCGAGGCTTGCTGACTACCGCCTGCAAGGCGAGTGGTTCGACCTCGCACCGGACGAAGCACAGGAGGCAATCGAGGGATATGGCCGTAGGCTTAAAAGCGAAGCACATAACCGTGCAGCAACTGATCGACCGGGCAGCGATAGACACGGTGCAGAGAGTGGCGGACGGAATGACTCCGACCGCGACGTATCAAGTGACGTCTGAGTGCGGCGCTGATTTCTGCATCACCATCGACCCGGCAGTTCAACTCACCAACATCATCAATGGACGCAGGAGTGTTCAGTAATGTGGAAGAAACTCATCGGCCAGATCATCGGCCCGCTCTTCGGAGTGATCGACAAGGCGGTCACCGACAAAGACCTCGCCTTGCAACTCAAGAACCAGATCGAGAACGCGCTGATCAACCTCGACGCTGAGTCGATCAAGGCAGCGACGTCCATCATCGTAGCCGAGGCGCAGGGCGCTTCGTGGATGCAGCGCAACTGGCGTCCCATTACGATGCTGACGTTCGTCTTCATCATCGCCAACAACTACATCCTCGTGCCGTACGCGGTGTCCTTCGGACTGCCCGTCCCGATGCTCGAGATTCCGCCCGGCATGTGGGGACTGCTCACGGTCGGCATCGGCGGATACATCGGCGGTCGCTCGTACGAGAAGGTGCAGGCGATGCAGCTTGCCAGTCGCGAAGGGGAACAGTCGTGAGGTTTCTCCTCGCGCTCCTCTTCGAGTTCGACCTCGTGAGCTTCACGATCCTGAACGCCGACCAACACGCGGACATTGAGAATCGCCCGGTCGTGTTCTGCTACATCTACCCCGGCATCGAAGGCCGGCAGATGTGCATGATCCGTGGACTCAAGTACATCTACTCTTGGCATCCCGACAACGGGTGGGCCAGATACCGCAGGAGCCAGTACTTATGAGAATTGCTCTTCTTGATTCAGACATCATCGCGTACGCTGTCGCTGCCAACAGCCAACAGGACTTCGGTTTCTCGGCTGCCGGCGGTACGGATGCACGAGTCGTCGACAAGAAGCAGTGCTGGAAGCTGTGCGACGAAGTCGTTCAACGCAATGCGGACGCCGTTAAGGCTGACTCGGTCGTCATCTGCCTGTCCGATCCTAAGGTCAACTTCCGGAAGGAACTGGAGCCGACCTACAAAGAGAACCGGAAGAACACCGTCAAACCCGAACTGCTGATGCTCGCCAAAGAGTACCTGTTCGAGGAGTACCGGTCATTCATCCGGCCCCGGCTCGAAGCCGACGACGTTATGGGCATCCTCGCCACGCGGCCTACGCTGCTCGGCAAGGGAGTCGACGACGTCGTCATCGTGTCCGAGGACAAGGACATGCGGACGATCCCTGCCCGCGTCTACAACCCCAACCACGCCGACGTCGGGATCATGGACATCACCCCGACCGAAGCGAACCAATTCCTCATGTGGCAGACCATCTGCGGTGACCCAACTGACGGTTACCCCGGATGCCCGAGGGTTGGAGCCAAGTCTGTCTACGCCGAGGACGCTCTCGAGATTACTGACCCGCTGGAAATGTGGGACAACGTGCTCATGGCGTACGGCAGCCGTGGCCTGACGGAGGAGGACGCCGTTCATCAGGCCCGCCTCGCTCGCATCCTGCGGGCTGAGGACTACAACTTCAAGCGGAAGACCATCCGCCTCTGGAATCCCACCAAGCTCTTCTGGTGACACTCGATCCCCTCTTCGGAGGGGATTTTTTTGTCCCCCAGGATCAATGACTTACCAATAGGACACCCCACGGAGTGGCCTCAAGCCGCTCCATAGAGAGGAGACCCCCATGAAACCCATTCCGCATGAGGCGAAGGAGCTTATCGAAGACCTCGAAGCTGCCAATCCGCCGAAGTGCAAAGACCCCAACGAGTCGCTTGAGCAACACGCCCGGTACGCCGGCCGCGTGGAACTGATCGAGGAGCTTCGTATCCGCCTTGACTGGACGGAGAAGCATACGAAGACAGGCGACCTCCCCTTATAGGACAACCATCATGTGCAGCGTTGACGCCCCTGAGCCGCAGGTAATCGAGGCTCCCGAACCGACCTTCGTTCGGAACCCGTATCTCGATGTGCTCGACAACAAGGTTGGCACAGTCGACGCTATGCGGCGCGGCCGCTCGTCCCTCGTGATCCCTCAAGGTGAGGGCATTGGATTCACCGGACGACAGGGCGGCGGTGGCCGCTCAGGTACTGGACTGCCGGCTGGCAACAGCAGGCGTGGTGGCCCCGGCCGTAATGGCGGTGGCTCTGGTTCAGGTACTGGCCCGTACAATCCAGGCCGGCCTCCGAGAGGCGGCGGGCGCGGTGGTAGAGGCGGCGGTGGCCGTGGCGGCGCAGGTCGCAACCACCAGCGATAGGAGATAACTCATGGCAGACGCCAAGAAAAGATGGACGCAGCTTGACGGCTTGCGCTCCGGCCCGTTGAGACGGGCGCGTGAGGCCGCGAAGCTGACGCTCCCGAGCGTACTGCCTGACGAAGGTGACGACGAGAACTCAGACCTTGTCCAGCCTTACCAGTCCCTCGGAGCGCGCGGTGTGAACAACCTCGCGTCGAAGCTGCTCATGGCTTTGCTCCCCACCAGCAACTCGTTCTTCCGCTTCTCGATTGACCTCGACGTCCTCGAAGAAATGAAAGAACAGATCGGCGAGGGAGCCGACGAAGCGATTGACGACATCATGCGTCGTCGCGAGAACAAGATCATGAAGTGGATCGAGCGCAGCCCGCTCCGCACCACTCTGTTCATTGCTCTCAAGCAACTGATTATCACCGGCAACGCGCTGGTTCATATCCCGAAGAACGGCAAGAGCCGCACCTTCCGGCTTGACCAGTTCGTAGTCGTACGCGATCCCTCGGGCGACCTCGTGGAACTCTACATCCGCGAAGAGGCCGACCCGATGACCCTGTCCAAAGAAGTGCGCGAGACCTGTCAGGTCAACACGCAGGACATGGAAGGTCGCATGAAGAACTGTGAAATCTTCACCACAGTCCGGCTCCGCGAAGGCGGCAAGATGCTGGACTACTGGCAGGAGATTAACGAAATCGAAGTCCCGAACACGCGCGGTCAGTCGAAGGTCGAGAACTCGCCCTACATCTGCATGCGCTGGACTTCGCTCGACAACGAGTCGTATGGCCGTGGTCACGTAGAAGAGTACATTGGCGACCTTCGCAGTCTTGAGGGACTGTCGCAGGCAATCGTCGGGTTCTCCGCCGTGGCATCGAAGGTCATCTTCCTCGTTCATCCCAACAGCACAACCGACGTCGACGACCTGACCATCGCCAACACTGGCGACTTTGTCACGGGCGCGTTGAAGGACATCGAGGCACTGCAACTGGACAAGTACGCCGACTTCCAAGTCGCGCAGTCCGTCGTGCAAGACCTCGTCCTCCGCCTGTCGCATGCCTTCCTGCTGACCTCCGGAACCGTTCGCGATGCCGAGCGAGTCACGCGCGAAGAGATTCGCATGCAGGCACAGGAACTCGAAGACGTCCTCGGTGGTGTCTACACCTTGCAGTCGCAGGAGCTACAGCTTCCCTTGGTGCGCCGCGTGGTCTCCGTTATGGAGTCCTCGGGTGACATCGACAAGCTCCCCACGGCTGGCGTAGAGCCTACCATCGTAACCGGATTTGATGCGCTCGGCCGAGGCCATGAGTTGAATCGCATCCGGGGACTGTTCGCCGACATTGCTCAGACGCTCGGGCCAGAAGTGCTCGCTCGTTACCTCAAGATCGGTGACGCCCTCAAGAAATTTGCAGTCGGTCACAACGTCGACATTGAAGACCTCTTCAAGGACGACGCTACCGTGCAGAAGGAAATCCAGGCTGAACAGCGCCAGCAGGCGATGATGCAAGCCGCGATGAACGCTGCCGGCCCGGCCGCAGGCCAAGCGGTTAAGGGAGCCGCCGACGCCATGAACAAAGACCCCGAGTAGAGAGGAGGCTACCATGCCCCAAGGAAAGAAAGACCAAACGTCCAAGGCGACTCGGTCACTGAATGACGGCAACCCCACGGAACTTGCCGACAACCAGCGACTGGAGAAGCGCGAGGACGGTTCAGTATGGCTGATCGAGACCAGCCTTCGAGTGATTGACAAAGACACGACCGAAGAGTCGCAGCGTGAGCGCCGCGTCGACTCGGCTGCTGACGACGTTGCGATTGCGAGAGGCGACAAGGTCTGGTGGAAGGAACTGCTGGAGAAGCAGGAAGCCCCGAAGCCGAAAGCCAATCGCAAGACGCCGTCGAAGAAGACGGAGGAATAAGCGATGAGTGGCGAGGAGAAGAAAGACCTGACTCCGGAGGAGCAGGCGAAGGCTAAGGCCGACGAGTACCGCCAGAAGTTCGAGGCGGGCGTCGAGCCGAACGAGCCGACAGGTCGCGAAGGCGACACTCCCGCTGGTGATCAGCCAGTAAAACCTGAGCATGTGCCTGAGAAGTTCTGGAACGCCGAGACCGGCGAAGTGAACTACGAGGCATGGAACAACGCTCACACGGAACTCGAAACGAAGTTCCATCAGGGCAACAAGGATGACGCCGCCGCCGGTAACGATCCCGCAGACACTGGCGACAAGTCAGGTGACGGCGGCGACACCCCCGAAGGCGACAAGGACGAAGTCGTCAACGCTCTGGAAACGCCTGCCGCGCAGGCCGCAGCAACCGAGTACGCAGAGAAGGGCGAACTCTCGGATGCTACCTACTCGAATCTCGAGAAGGCCGGCTTCACGCGCGATATGGTGGACAGCTACATCGCGGGCCAAGAGGCCCAAGCGAACGCCGTCGCCGATGCCGCATTTACGCCGGCCGGTGGCGAAGAGGGCTACGCAGCGATGATCGGATGGGCCAAGGAAAACCTTGAGCCGGCCGAGATTCGCGCCTTCAACACGCAGATCAAGTCGGGTGACCTCGAAGTCATCGGCGCTGCGGTGAAGAACCTGCATGCACGTTACGCGGAGAACGCGGACATCGAAGGCGACCGCCTCGGTGGTGGAGCAGGCGGCTCTGAGGGAGGAGCGTTTGGCTCCCGCGCGGAAATGACCGCAGCGATCAACAAGGTCAACGACGCAGGCCAGCGCCTGTACGACGTCGACCCGGCCTACCGACAGGCTGTGATCGCGCGCATCGGCAAGAGCCGTTCCGCCGGGACGATCTGATCCCTCCGTCTGTGTCCTCCTCCACAGACATAAAGTCCTCTCCGGCGCAATGCCGGGGAGGCATCTAATTCTGGCGACTGATCCTCGCCCGCGCCGTGTTCGTTCGGCCTGGAGTTGCACCGTGGGTAACGTGATGCGACTCGAATTATAAACGGACTGTGGGTACGTGAGCCGCACTATGGCAGCGACGTAACCGGTGACCCTAAGGAACCTCAGGGGGATAGGCTAAGAACAAGGCGCTCAAGAGCTTCGGCTCCCCCGTGCCACGTTCCGAACGTCTTGATCCTGAATCCAACAGTGATCTGACAATCGTTGTGACCCCGGACGTGAACGGTCATCAATCCCACCCCTATTTTATACCGCAACTCTCGGCACTTGCGGTATACGTCGTGAAGAATCATTGACCCGCCTGAGGGTGGACACTCTCTCGAAGACTGACGACATCTTTCAATGCCGATCCAACCCTTTCGTGCATTCGCACATCCACCCTCAATAGGAATAGCACCATGTCTCAAGCTGCTGCTAATCCGGCGCTTACGCTGTCTCGCCTTGGCCAACAGGACAAGACGGGTTCCGTACTCGCGAACTTTGAAGACGTACTGCTCGGCGAAGTAATCGCCGCTTACGAGCAGAAGGTCACGCTCGAAGGTCGCACCCGCAGCCGGAACATCATGCACGGCAAGTCGGCTACGTTCGACGCTGTGTACATCGCTGCTACTGAGTACTTCACTGCCGGTAACGAAATCACCGGTGGCGACATCGCTCACCAGCAGATCAACATCCCTGTCGACGACATCCTGATCGCTCCGGTCATGATCTTCGACCTCGACGAGGCGATGAACCACTACGACGTTCGTGCTCCGTACTCGACGGAACTGGGCCGCGCTCAGGCTGTCGCCAAGGACAAGAACATCGCTCGTAACCTGATTCGTGCTGCCCGCGCGTCTGCCCTGTTCACCGGTGACACCGGCGGCCAGAGCGTAACCGACGCTGACGGCCTCACGAACGGCGCTTCGCTGGCAGGCTCTGTCTTCGCCGCGAAGGAACTGCTCGACACGGCTGATGTGCCGGTCGACAGCGTACCCCTGACGTTTGCCGTTAAGGCTGCTCAGTGGTATCTGTTGGCACAGGAGCCGACCCTCGTCCTGAACCGCGACATCGGCGGTGCAGGTTCTTACGCTGCCGGCGTTCTGCCGACCATCGCAGGCGTTGACATCGTCAAGTCGAATGCATACCCGTGGGGTGTGAACGACTCGACGAACACCGACATTCCGGCTGACTACCGGGTGAACATGGCCAACACGATTGGCTGCCTGTTCACGGAAGCTGCCGTCGGTACGGTCAACCTGATGGGCATGCAGATGCAGACGGAAGATTCCGTTGCCAAGCAGGGTACGCTCGTTGTAGCGCGCCAGGCATGTGGCCACGGCCCGATCATCCCGAAGGCTGCTGTCGAGGTCAAGACTGCTTAATCGTAGTCTCGCCGACCCAACCCGAAGCCGGGGGGACTAACCTCCCCTCGGCTTTTTTTCTTGGAGACCCAACATGGCACTTGAAACTGTCGCGAATATCGTCGCGGACATTGAAGGCATCTACGCCTCGTTGTCGGACTCTCCGTCGAAGTGGGGCATGCGCTCCGCCGTATCCATCCTCAACGAACTCGCCGGTACGCTGAATCGCCTGTATCGTCCCACGGTATCCCTCACGGTAACCGATGCGACGGACGCGAACCTCACGGCGTTCTACTCTTCGAGTGGCGAGGGTGCAGCAATCGGACTCAAGGAAGTGTTCCGAGTTGGCGGCGCTGGTGATACGACCGACAACGCTCTGGCTACGGCCAAGGGCAGCGCGGTTGTTGCGAACGATGTATTCGTACGTGACGCTGCTGCGACGGCCGTGTTCCTCGGTAACTTCGCCGAAGGTGTTGATCCGTTCACTCTCTCGGGTGAGACGGTCACCGACTTCATCAACTTGTAAGGTGAGGGAGCTTCGGCTCCCTTCACTTTCCCCCGGAGACAAACATGCCACTCCCGCTTACTCCCGTCACGGAACTCGATGCGATCAACATGATGCTCATGTCGATTGGTCAGTCGCCCGTGAATGCCGTGGACGACACCGGCATTAAAGACGTTGCCGTGGCGCAGCTTTGGCTCCACAATACGTCACGCGAAATCCAGTCCAAAGGTTGGGCTTTCAATCAGGACTTCGCGTACCCCATCACTCCCGATGGGAACAACAGAATTCTTGTTCCGTCGAACACTCTCGCCATCGACCCGACCAACTCGGGCGACGATTGGGTTCAGCGGTACGACACAGCGAACACTGCGATGTCGCTGTACAACCTCGTCGACCAGACGTTCGACCGCGAGTCTGACCTCAAGGTCGACATTACGTGGTTCTTCGCGTTCGAAGAGTGTCCCCCGACGTTCCGCAATTACGCGGCTCTGCTTGCAGGCCAGCGATTCCAGGGCGGTGCTGTCGGTTCCGAGCTTCTGTTCCGCTTCGAGCAGGTCGACATTGACCGCGCTCAACACGCATTCGAGAAAGACCAGTTGCGTGTGAAGGATCGGAACATCCTCGCCGGTCACTCGGCCACGAACCAAATCTTCCACCGGCGACGTAACCCGTAGGAGTCCCCATGAGTCTCGTCCAGAATCCCATCGACGCATTGTTCAATGGTGTGTCGCAGCAGCCCGCCAACATGCGGCTGCCCTCACAGGCAGAGGAGAGCATCAACGCCTTCCCGTCTGTGGCGGACGGACTCGAGAAACGTGCTCCCGCAGAGTTCATCGCCAAGCTGTCTGCCTCAGGCTTCACCGATCCGTTCATCCACCTGATCGACCGGGACGCCGACAACCAGTACGCGCTCGTCGTCCAAGCCGGCGGCTACGCTGTGTACGACCTGACCGACGGTCTCGGGCAGACCATCCTCTATGAGGCATCGAACACGTACCTGAACCTGCCGGTCGGGGCCAAGGCCAGCGAGTCCTTCGCTGTCGTCACGGTCGCCGACTACTCGTTCATCGTCAACAAGACAGTGACGGTCGGTACGATTGCGATGCCGACGTCACAGCCGACGAACTACTCCCGCTGGTATCTTCCGGACAACTGGACTCGCGCCGACGACGGCAGCCGCTACTACTCTCCGGTCTTCGGTACGAACAAGGGATCGCAGCAGACGCTGCAAGACCTGCCGAACGACTCGGACGATGTGCCTCCGGTCAATGGTGACTTCTACACCATCGAGGGTAACAGCGAGTCCGGATTCTCCCGGTACTACGTTCTGAGACAGGCCGGCGTATGGGTAGAGACCCACGCGTTCAACGGCTCCATCGCTCTCGACGAGACGACGATGCCTCACGCTATCGTCAACGAGAGTCCCGGCACGTTCGTCCTCCGCGAGTTCGGCTGGATTCCCCGCCTGTTCGGCGACGACGACACAAACCCTGTGCCGTCCTTCGTCGGTAAGACGATCAGCGACATTGGCTACCACAAGAACCGCCTCGTGCTGTCCTCGGGTGAGAACATCATCTTCTCGGGGGCAGGCGACTACGGCAACTTCTTCCGGAACACGGTCACGCAGCTACTCGACTCCGACGTCGTTGACGTTGCAGTGTCGACGAAGCAGGTGTCGACGATCAATCACATCCTGCCCGCTGACAACAACCTGATGTTCTTCTCGAAGAAGGCTCAGTTCTCCCTCAACGTCGACCAGTTGCTCACCCCAAGCACCGTCAGCATCGACGTCGCGACGAGCTACGAAATGAACCCGCTCGTCAAGCCGATCAACATCGGCCCCGACGTCTACTTCCCGACCGAGACCGGCAACTTCTCGCGCATGCGTGAGTACAACATGACCGGCTCCGGGGACGAGTTGACGACCGACGCGACGGACATCACCGCGCACGTTGACCGGTACATCCCGAAGAACGTGATAGCTCAAGCCGGCTCCTCGAACGAGGACTTCATGGCCGTGCTCTCCAGCGATACGCCGAACCTGCTGTACATCTACAAGTTCTTCTACAGCGGTGGCGAAAAGGTTCAGTCCGCGTGGGGCAAGTGGCAGTTCGCTACGGACGACATCATTCAGAGCGTAGACATCGTCGACCAGTTCCTGTACATGCTCGTGCAGCGAACGGACGGTACGTTCCTCTACCGGATCAACCTCCGGCAGACGGAGTTCCCGTTGACGCTGACGCACAACTGTCTGCTCGACAAGCGGTACATCTTCCAAGGCGCTGATAAAGTCTTCGACTCGACGAACACCACGTTCACGATGCCGTATGACATTGATGCTGCCGAGCGGGATGACTTCCGCCTGATGGTCGCCTCAGGTCTGACTCCTGGCCGACTGCTCGATCCCACGCAGATCACTTGGACTGGCGCGAACACGTTCATCTATCCGGGGAACTGGACGTCCACCGAAGTCATCTGCGGACTCAACTACACGATGGAGTATACGTTCAGCCAACAGTATCACCGCACCGGCGACGGTATGGCGATCACGACTGGCTCGTACAAGCTCCGCTCGTTCTCTGTGGTGTACGAGAACTACGCCACGTTCAACACGATAGTCGACCCTTACGGGAACGGCAACGGACTGACAGAAGACATCGTCACCGCCGGCATGCAAGGCTTCACGGCCAAGACCATCGGCGCGTCGACGGCTGTACTCGGTCAGCCCACGTTCGAGGACGGCGTCTATATGTTCCAGATTTACGGGGACAGTAAGGACGCAGTCGTCAAGCTCACCAACGATCAACCGTATGGTGGCTCGTTCGTATCCTGCACCGTCGAAGGGTTCTTCACTACGAGGAGGTAGTGTGGACATTCAGATCGTACCTGCAACACTGGAGCATGCGCGCGCACTTGCGCCCCGGCTCCGCCAAGCTGACAAAGACGAAGTGTTCGCTTCTGGGGGTCACACCCCGGAGCGCGCACTCGTCATGTCGGTCAACGTGAGCACTGTGGCATGGACTGCCCTGCTCGACGGCGAACCCGAAATCATGTGGGGCGCGTCGTCCTACGACTACTCTCCCGATGAGGATCACCTAATGGGAATCGTGTGGCTGCTTTCGAGCGACCGCATGTACGAGATTCCCGACCGCTTCATCGAAGAGTCCCATACCTATGTGTCGAAGATGATGGATACTTTCGACACGTTATTCAACTATGTACACCTCGCGAACAGGAAGTCACGCCTCTGGCTCCACAAGCTCGGATTCAAGAGCTACGGAGTCGAGCACAACTACAACGGTCGCGGGGAGTCATTCATGCTATTCGCAAGGAGCAAGTAATGTGTGAGCCGGTATCGCTTACCATCGCGGCTCTCTCCGTCCTGTCTGCCGGCGCGCAGATTCACGGTACGCGGGAGACTGCCAAAGCGCAGTTTGCTGCGAACGCCCAGCAGCGCGAAGCGCAGAACGAAGAGATTGCAGCCCGAGCCAGCGTACAAGCCGGCGAGCGCGTGAAAGAAGCCCGAGCCGAACGCTCGCGCATCCGTGTGTCCGCCGGCGAGGCGAACATCGCGGGTAACTCCTTCATGGCCATGCTGTCCGACTCCATCCTCCAAGAGGATATGGACTTGGGTACGATTGGCCTCGACGCAAGGTTCCAGGATCGTGCCAGTGAGGCGAGGTTCCTGTCGGCCAACGCGTCAGTGAACAACCCGAGCCTGTTCCAGAACGTGACGAAGCTCGGCATGGCGGCTGTCGCCGGTTACTCTATGGGACAGAGCCTACTCATCCCGACTTCGTCCGTCCCCGCTGCGGGCGGCGCACCGTTGGGCGTACCAGCTTAAAGGAAATCCACCATGACGACGAAAAGGCGAAGCCGACGAGTCCAAGTCCAGTCATCGGACACGTTCGTCGGTACGGGAGTCTACGCTCCCTCGAACGTGCGCGCCCGCTCCCAAGCGGCCGAGAACGCGTTCGCCCTGTCGGAAGCCCTCGGCTTTGCCGCACAGGCAACCGGCGAGTTCGTCGAGCGTAGGAACGAGCGAGAGATGCAGGCCGGCGCAGAAGCAGCCGCTCGCGGTGACTTCAACGAGCAGGAGCTACACGAACTCGAGAAGTCCGCTGCGTTCGTCTACGGAGCCGAGCAGATTCTCGCCAAGGAACGCGCCATCATCGACGAGGCCGCAGCGATTGAGTACTACCAGACTGAGGTAGACAAGTCGCTGTCGCCGTCCGAAGTCGACGAGGTTATGGACGCGTGGTGGAAGGAACGCTACGAAGGCATCAGCACGGGAATGGCCCGACTGGTGCTGCCGAACATGCAGGCTTCCCGTGAACGCATCCTTGCGAACCACATAAACATGCAGACGCAGGAGACTCAGGATCAGCTTCTCGAAGCTCAGGGTACTGTCATGCAGGACGCCCTGCGTACCGACAGCTACGATCACGCCGTCTTCCGCGAACAGTCCAACCGACTCCTCGGTAAGGACGCAACCAACCAACTGATCACCGCCAACGCTATCGAGTTCGCAATGTCCGAACTGGACGAGACCGTACTCGACCGCGACGAGTGGGCCATGCTGCGCGAGCACCGCGTCTACGGCCCGCAGATCGCACAGGCTCGTGCTCAGGTACGCACCGCCCGCATCGACGCCCGCAAGGCTGCCGAGACGGCCGACCGCGCCTTCGCATACGAAGGTCTTCGCCAGATGGCCGAGGCTCGCGACCCGTCCGTCATCGGTTTGATTTATGACTCCGCCACGCCTGACGCTGAGGGAGTCGCAATCATTTCCGAAAGCGAAGCTCAGGGTCTCCTCAAGATGTACTACGACGCCGGTGAATCCGAAGCGATCACAATCTCGATGATTGACCTGATCGACCAAGGTCTCGGCGGCCGCGACATTCCGCCGGCACAGTACGACGAGGCATTCCAGGCATGGGTCACGGCCAAGCAGGAGCAGTTCGCTGCATCCAATCCTGACGCCGATCCGGCCGCCGCTGCCGAGTCCCTTCGTGTCCTCACGGTGGAACGCATTGCGGCCAACGGCAAGATGCCCGGCTGGATGAAACGCAATCTCGAGACGGCAAGCCCGACGAACGAAGCCCGCTTCGGAGAAGGCTACGCTCTGTACGAAGAGTTCGAAGCCAACCACCCCGGCCTCGTCCACTCGATGATCAACGAGAACGCGGTACGCCAGTTCGAAATGTACGACGAACTGTCTCGCGATTTCGGGCCGGAAGGTGCGCTGGAACGTATGCGTAACTTCGACCGCTCGCTGGTCTCTGAGGTTACCCGCGACGAGCGCGATCAGGCCATCGGTGACATCGTCGACAGCGTCACGGACATCCCGTGGTCTCTCCGTGAAATTCAGGAGACTCCCAAGCTGCGCCGTCTGGTGAACGACCGATTCGACTACATGATCGGCCTCGGCCTTCCCGTTGAGCGCGCCGCAGAGTTCGCCATGAACGACCTCGACCAGCGGTTCATTATCATCGACCGGCAGTTGTACCCGGCGTCCTCTCCGTGGGGGCCAAATGGGAACGACGCGGCCGAGTGGTATCGCGGCATGCAGGAGACGCACGGCACTGGCCCGATTCGCTTCGACCCGGTTCCCGGTGAGCCGAACTTCGTGTACGTCACGCCGGAGGAGTCCGTACTCCCCGCCGCTGGCGAGCGTATCTCCATTGCTGCCATTGCGAACGGCTATGAGGGTCACCTTCACGCCGAGACCGTACGCGCCGCGCGAGACCGCAACGCTGAGGTTCGCGACGAGTACATCGAGCGCGCCAAGGATCACCTGTATGGCCCCGACCGCACCATCCGTGCCGGCTCTGAGTTCTTCGTACAGGATCAGAACCGTGACGCCCGGTGGGAAGCTCTACCGGAAGCCGAGCAGAACATGGTCATCGACCGCCTCGTTGAACAGGATCAACTGGACGACGAAGCGCGCCGTGAACGTGGACGTCGGTCTATGCAGAACCTACAGGAAGCGTTCGAGAACGGAGCGTTCCAAACCTTCTAAAGGAAATCACAATGCCCATCAACTTCGAGCAACAGCAACAGTTGCAGTCCGCCCTCGGGCTGACGATGGAACGGGACGACTACAACGTCCCCGCCCCGCGACCGTTTGAGCCGACCAACGCTGAGATTATGGCGGCACACGCCGACGCAGCGCAGTCGGACGCTTCCTTCTGGGAGTTGATGGGTACGTCTTTCCAACTCGACAACTCGGCCGGTCTCATGATCCGGTCGCTTGAAACCCCGGAGTTCTACTATGACCGAGAATTCGACATCGACGTCGCGATGCGAGACACCAACGACCGCATCGAAGGACTCGGGCCTACGGCTGATAGCGAAGAGATTGGCGACATTCTGGGCCGCGCTCTCAATGCTGATCACTACGAGTATCTGCTTACTGACCTTGAGCGTACGCGAGACATGGAGCGCCAGCTTGCAGAAGCTGGAGCGAAAGGGTTTGCTGCTCGCTTGGCTGCGAATATCCTCGACCCTATCGATATGGCTGTGGCACTCGCCGCTGCCCCGGTAGCTGGTGGTGTCAAACTCACGCGACTCGGACGAGCCGTGCGCGCAGCAGTCGCTGCCGGCGTGTCCAACGCAACCATTGAGGCATACGTCTCACAGAACAACCCCTATCGAGACGGCACGGACGTCGGCTTTGCGTTCGCCGCAGGTATCACCTTGGGTGGCCCGCTTGGCGCGCTCAGTCGTGGCGACAACGCTCGCTTCCGTGAACTCGCCGACCAGATCGCCCGCAACGAAATGGATCGCACAGCGGTCAAAGGCGTTGCTGAGTCTGTACTACGACAGACGGGTGGCGCGGACTCGGTGGGTGCAGCGCGTCGTGTCCTCGACGAAGGAATGGAAGACCTCGACCTGATCCCGAACGCTCGGGAGACCGTCGACGAACTGGCTGCGGACTTCGGTGAAGTACCGGAGTTCAAGTGGGGCTGGACGCAGAAGCTACAGCGCAACTACATCGGCCGCCTGTTCCACAACACAACCGAAACGACCCGGCAGTTCGCCTCTCGAATCATCGAAGGTGGAATCCTGGTCGACCGTCAGGCAACCCGAGGCTTCACCGCCGAAGGTCGCATGAACCAGCTTTTCCGTACGTCGACCTCGCGTATGTTCACGCGGACAGAGAACCTGTTCCGTACGTGGGCCAAGCGCAACGGCTACGGTTCCTTCTCGCGAGAGATTGGCATTGAAGCCAACGAGAAGTTCTACACGGAAGTCGGAGTCGCCCTGCGTGATCCGGCCGCCAACGTGTCGAGTGAGGCCGCTCAGGCTGCGGCTCATATCAGGCCGATCCTGAATGAGTTCCACGAGATTGCGTCGGAGGTTGGACTACCCGGATTCGTAGGGGCCGACCCTGTCGAGAACTTCTTCCCTCGCATGTGGCATGCCAAGAAGATGAACGGCATCTTCGACGAAGTGTCCGACCCGAACCTGACCGCATGGTTCCGTGAAGCCCTGCTCAACGAGTGGGACGACGAAGTCATCGACGAGGCAACCGACGCTCTCGCACAGCGAGTCGCCGGCGGATTCGTGAAGGCACTGCACAGGCAGTCCGCCAACATGGATCAGATGCTGATGCATGGCATCCCTCTGGACGACATGGATCGACTCCGTGAGTTGTTCGATGGGATCATCGACGGTGACGACCTCACCGAGGTCATGGATCGCGTAGCTCGTTCTCGAGCCGCCAACCAGTCGGACGCCGGTAACATCGCGCACGGCCGCCAGCGTCTCCGTTTCGACGAGACGTACGACGGTGTGGTTCGCAAGAAGGACGGCACGGACATGCGCCTGACGTTGGACATGATGACCAACACGGACGCGGGTAAGGTTGTGCCTCGGTACTTTCAGGTCATGTCGGGCTGGATTGGTCTCGCCAAAGAGGCGAACATCCGGGGCGACGGTGACATCCGCAACATCATCCTCAAGATGCGCGACGAGGGAGCCTCGGACGACGAAGTCCAAGCGTTCCGCGACGTCATCGACTTGGTAACTGGCAGAAGCGTTGAAGAGAACCCGGCCTCGGGTCTCGCCGGCGCAAGCCGACTGGCTGCTTCGTATGACTACATGCGTTTCGGCGGCTCGTTCGGTCTCGCTCAGATGCCCGAGCTTGGCAACATCATCGGAGAGGCGGGCATCCGCTCGTTCATCGCTGATATGCCTGACTACGCCGCTCTCCTGCGTCGTGCTGCCGATGGGCAGTTGGACGAAGGCTTCGCCCGTGAACTCGACGAGCTTCTCGCGCCGGGAACCGACTACGCTGTCGGCCACGCCCGCCGAGCGTTCGACGACTTCGGTGTCGGCTTCGACTCCGCCACGATGGAGAAGATGGACGGCTTCCTACAGTCAGGTTCCAGGCTGACGTCGATCATGTCCGGCATGGCTCCGATCAACGCCGCTCTTGAACGCATCGCCACCTTCGAGATTGCCCGCAAAGTGGGACGTATCGCGAAGGGGACGCGCAACCTGTCGGACGGACAGCGCACTCGCTACCGTCAGGACTACGGTTGGACGGACGAAATGCAAGACCGCATCCTCGACCAGACCCGACGACATTCCGAGTTCGACGGCGACAAGCTGACGGCCATCAACACCAATCGGTGGGATGACCTCGAAGCCGCTGACGCTTACCGGATGGGAATCGACCGGGCGCGTAAGTTCGCAGTGCAGCGTAACGACATCGGCAACACTGGCAGGTACATCCACTCGCCGGTCGGCCGCATGCTCACGCGCTTCATGAACTTCATGCTCAACTCCATCAACAAGCAGCTACTGCGTAACGTGAACGCTCGCGACATCCAGACCTTCGCTTCATTCTCGACCTCGATGTTCATCGGGTCAATGGTCTACATCGCACAGACGTCCATCGACTACGCCGGTAACGACGAGAAGCGCCGTGAGCGCCTCGAACCGGCTCGCATCGCTGCGGCTGCGTATCAACGCGCAGGCTTCGCCGCAATCACGGTTCCGATCATCGACAGTGGCCTGACCCTCGCCGGTCAAGACCCGCTGTTCAAGTTCGGCCGTACGTCCGGTCTCGGCACTGACCTGATCACTGGCAACCCCACGATCACCGGTGCTCAGGATATTCTCCAGACCGCGACTCTTCCCTTGCGGCTTCTCCTGAACGAGGACTACCGGTTCTCACAGGAGGACATGGCGCGCATCGAAAGGCTCATCCCCTTGCAGCGTGTGCTCGGCGTCAAGAACGCCTTCCACGCAATCGAGGACGAAATGAACCTGCCAAGACGCAGCGTCTCGCAGTAACCTTCCGGGGGCTACATTCGTGGCCCCCTCTTCTTTCTTGGAGCACTTCATGGCTGACACCAGCGTAACGTATACGGGGACGGGTCTACAGACCAACTTCTCAGTCCCCTTCCCGTTCCTGTCGCGTGACCATGTCATCGTCGAAGTGAACCTCGCTCAAGTCCTGACGCCCTCGGTGTGGACTTGGGTCAACGACAGCACCATCGCGTTCCGGAATGCACCGGCCGATGGGGCTGCAATCAAAATCTACCGACAGACCGCCGGCGACAGCCGCCTCGTCGACTTCCAGAACGCCGCCGTGCTCACGGAAGCTGACCTCGACCTGTCGGCCAACCAAATCTTCTACCTTGTGCAGGAAGCCAAGGAGAACTTCACTGACCTGATCAACGGTGAAATCTTCCGCATCGGCGGAGGCAACGGCATCGTATCGACCGACCCCGTAGAGATTCTCTCGGGACTCGTCGAGCAGATTCTGGCAGACGCCACGGCTCTCGAGTTGAGCCAGCGGGTGCAGGACATCGACGACAACGCCGAGTCGATCATCAGTGTACAGACAGCATTGCAGGGCCAGATCAACGCACTCGCGACGGCTACGGCCGCCACCGTGTTCCTGCAAGCAACCGCGCCCGTTCCCGGCGTGGGAGGAGTCCCTGACCCCATCCCCGAAGGAGCGCGCTGGTATGACTCAGACGACGGCAACCGACCGTACATCTACGACAACTCAGTGTGGGTCGACCTGTCCGACCCCCGCATCGCCCAAAACCAGACCGACATCACGGCCCTCCAGGCCCGAGTCACGACGACGGAAGGTGACATTGCGGGACAGGCTACGTCGATTTCCGCGCTCAATGCGACGGTGTACGATGCTGGCTCTGGCGTCGTTGCGAACGCGGATGCTATCACTCAGTTGCAGACTGACGTCGCAGGGAACACTGCTTCCATCACCACTGAGGCGAACACTCGTTCTACTGCTGATACGGCTCTCGCGAATCTTGTCGCGCTGCTTGGCGCGGAGAACGGAGCGCAGAACGCGTTCATCTTGAACTCCAGTACCGTAAAGATCGACAGCGACGTAGGCGACACGCTGGCGACGAGGCTCTCCGCCTTGTCTGCGGCAGACGCAACCAACGCTGCGAACATCATCAGCGAGCAGACGGCTCGTGTGAACGCCGACGGCGCTATCGCGTCCGAACTCGCACTCCTCGGTGCTGAGAACGGCGCGGCCACGGCATTCATTCTGAATTCCGGAACGGTGAAGATCGACTCGGATGCGGGCGAGACTCTTGCGACTCGGTTCTCGAACCTGTCGGCGGAGGACGCCAGCAACGCTGCGGCCATTACGTCGGAGCAGACGGCACGTATCGCGGGCGACAACGTACTCGCCTCGGACATTGCGCTGCTCGGTGCGGCCAACGCCGGCGAGACGGCATTCATCTTCGACTCGGCTACGGTCAAGATCGACTCGGATGCCGGCGAGACTTTCGCTACTCGACTGTCTAACCTCGCGGCTTCTGACGCCTCAAACGCCGCTGCGATCATCACTGAGCAGTCCGCGCGTATCGCGGCTGACTCCGCGCAGGCGTCCGACATTACGAGCTTGCAGTCGACGATCAACAACCGGAACCGTACGTTCGCTCAGGACTCCGCTCCTGCTGCTGACAACGTCGGCGACATCTGGATCGACACGAACGACAACAACAAGTACTACCGATGGAACGGCTCCGCGTGGGTGTACCTGCCTGACGGGCTGGTCACGGCCAACGCTTCCGCCATCTCAGTACTCGACACTCGCGTCGACGGTAACGACACCGACATCGCGGCCAACGCGTCGAGCATTACGTCCCTGACGTCTCGCGTAACGACCGCCGAAGGCGACATCGCGTCTGCCAACGTGACCATCGCTGCCAACACTTCGGCTATCTCGTCGAACGACGGCGACATCACTGCGTTGAACGCGCGGTATGGCGTGAGCTTGAACGTCAACGGCTACGTCTCGGGATTCGTTCTGAACAATAGCGGGGTGTCGAGCGACTTCGTGATCCTGGCCGACAAGTTCCGCGTCGTCGATCCGTCTGGTGATCCGTCCGAGCCTGAGTACTCTCCGTTCTCAATCTCTGGCGGCAAGATCAACATGACGGGTGACGTCGTGATCAACGGTTCGCTTCTGGTCAACGGCTCTGTAACGAACACGCAGATCAATGATGGCACGGTACGCGACACTGAACTGGCTGCCAACGCGGCGACCGAGGTCTACTCGGACGAAGCAGGTAGCTCGTCTGCCACGCTACTCTCGAGTAATGTGTGGACGGAAATTTGCCGCGTCACTGTTCCCTCGCCCGGCGAAGTGGACGACGTCATCGTGTGCGCCTCGTACGACGGCATTGGCTTCTCGAACGACGCCACGCCTGTCGTGAGTGCTCGTGCTCGATTGCAGGTCAGTCGTAACGGTGGAGCGTGGACAACCATCTGGGAGAAGTCGGACGTCAAGCAGACTTCGACCCTTGCCAACATCATCGGCTCGATCCAGGTTGTTGATTACACTCACGTTTCTGGCAACACGATGTATCGCCTGAACCTCAAGGTATCGTCCGACCTCGGCACGAATATCTCGTACACGTACCATTACTACAATTCCCTGACTGCACTGGTGGCCAAACGATGAGAGCACATTTCGTATCCGTCGATGCTGACGGGATTGTAAGACGGAAGAGTTCGTGTCCCGCTCACGCGGTCGAGCTTCTTCATGACACCCCCGGACTCACTCGACATCGCCTCGCCCATCCGGGCGGGGTGGTGATCGACGAGACCAACATCAACCAACTGGTTTTATTTGAGGAGGAACCCCATGAACCAGCCTAACCAGCCCGGCCAGCCGCCGGCATCCGAGAAAGTCCAGAGTCTGCTCACTCAGCAGATGCAGTGTCGCGCCGCAATCGGCGACCTCATGCTCCAGCTTGAGCAGCAGAAGGAACGCCTGACGTTCCTGACTTCGTCCCTTGAGGGCGTCAACCTCGGTGGCGAATTGTCCGAGCAGCGTATCGCAGAAGCGGCCGCTCAGGCAGAAGCCGAAGAGCGCCGTGCCGCAGCAGAAGCGGCAGCCGCCGCTGAAGCCGAAACCCCGGCAGCCCCGGTAGCAACCATCCCGACGGAGTAACGTAATGGCCATCACTAACGCAACCCTCGCGCAACAGGTCGCCGACCTGATTTCGCATTGGGACGGATTCAACGAGGAGTACAAGAACTGGCTCGGTGGATCGATTAGTGGTGGCCCTTCAATGGACGGTCGCTATCCGCTGACCGACTACTCCGGCAACATCGAGCTTGTCGATTCCCCGGCAAAGCTCGCCGACTCTGTGAACAACAACGTCACTGGCGCTGTGGCCGCACGTACTGCCGCTGAGGCAGCACAGGCCGCAGCCGAGTCGGCATCAACCACCGCAGTCTCTGCGCGCGACCTTGCGTTGTCGTACAGGGACTCGGCCCTTTCCTATCGTGACGCCGCTCTGGCCGCACAGGTAGCCGCTGAATCAGCGCGCGCCACTGCGATTGCTCAGGCCAGCGTTGCGACCGCGAACGCAGCACAGACCACGCTCGACGCAGCCGCTACGGCCGCCGACGCTGTCAGTACGGCTGCCGACGCTGCCTCAGCCGCCGCCTCTGCTGCCGCTGCGGCCACCTTCGACCCTGCGCTCTTCGTCCCTCGCGCTGGTGGTGTGACCATCACCGGTGCGCTGACGATGGATCAGATCGTCTACTTCCAGCGAAGCGACGGTCTCGGCGCAAGGCTTGCAAACAACACCCGACTGCTTGCTCTGAACCAAGCCGGAACGATCAACGTAAACGGCATGTACCTGTCGACGACCGACCGCTGGAAGTTCTCACAGTCGGGCTACCCAGTAGACGTCAACGACACGCTGACGGTCACGGGCCTCGGCACGTTCAACGCCGGTGTGACGATCCCCTCGGGCGGCCTAAACATCGCCGGTCAGACGCTCTCGTCCGGCGACATCGTCGACTTCAAGTCTCGCCCGTGGATGTCCTTCGGAAGCGGTGCGGCCCGAGAAGGCTCACCCTACTTCGACATCGACACACAGACTACGGACGGCATGTACCGCATGCACTCCGCCGCCAACCACAACAACACTCCTGGATCGCTCGGCTACGGCAACCTGATGGTCGTCGACAACTCCGACGTCCACACGCAAGTCTACTTCTCTCGAGAGCAGAATGGACGGATGCACACGCGTACCCTCGCGGGTTCCCTTACGGGAATCTCGTGGAACGACGTTGCGTTCTCCAACCTCGCGGAGTCTATCTCAACTCGTTGGGACTTCCTCGACGGGATCGACATCACCGGAGACTTGATACACAACGACACCTACCTCGACGTCCGTAAGGGATCGGCAGGCGGTGCTCAAGGTATCCGCTTCCTCGACTCGAACTCGAACATCGAGGGATACGTCTACTCCGACGGCGCTGGCACGTTCGGCCTGCTACACTCAAGCGGCGGTTGGGCTGTCCAGATTGCTCCTGCTTCGACGACCGTTACCTTCCCCGGCAACGTGAACGTCAACAGCGGACTCGACGTCACCGGTACGCTGAAC
>JAAUXW010183690.1_pt1 | contig 22686 bp, 25 predicted proteins | sample 7278141 | NCBI WGS metagenome assembly JAAUXW01 (sample SAMN14350115, study PRJNA611818) | marine sediment metagenome | isolation source: surface marine sediment (2.1m) | place: French Polynesia: Moorea | collected 2018-08
AGTGGTGAACCATTTATGTGGGATGAAGCGCGCCGCGCTATTCTAAAAGCAGAGTTAGACGCCAAATTTGCCCAACTTTATGGCTTAACCAGAGATGAATTGAGATATATCTTAGATCCCGCCGATGTCTATGGGCCGGATTTTCCCTCAGAAACATTCCGAGTACTCAAGAATAAAGAAATTAAGAAATATGGAGAATACCGCACACAGCGATTAATTTTAGCAGCATGGGATATGTTAACAAAATGAAAACGTAACGCACCGCTCCCTCCCAAAAACACCCAAACCTCCCAACCCCAACCAACACCAAAACTTTATTTTACCCTTTCGTAATCTTACCGTCGGAAAAAGAAATATAATAAAACCACTTGACAAAGTTTGGATAGTGGTTTAATATAAAAGTATAGAGAAAACAAACGCATCCAATGAGGCGAAAATGACTTATTCTAACGTTAAGACAGTAAAACAGTTAAAAGCAGAATGTAAGCAGTTAGGTATCAAAGGATATTCAAAGCTAAATAAAAAAGAGTTAATAGAGAAACTCAATGGCTATACCCCAAACCAAGCCAAAGACCTTGGTAATTATACTGTTCAGGAATTAAAGGCTATGGCGAAAGAAAAAGGGTTAAAGAAATATTCTAGATTAAATAAAACTAACCTTATTGCTTTATTAGAAAAGAACGGAACAAGAGAACAAGAAAATAAGATGTCTACTAATACCCCAAGTATAGAAACAACCGCGACCGGCTTAACCAAACTTCTGAAAACCTTAGTAGGACTAGCTAAGGAAAACCCAATAAAAAGTAATGCTGTTAGAGTTCGACCGGCAAAGCATGGGATAATCTTCTCAGCACATAATGGGCAAGTAGAGGGAGAGGTTTTTGTTCCTAATGGAGTATTTGAGGGATATAGTGAAAATAACTACCATGTAGATATAACTATTTTATTAAAGGTATTAAAATCCCTAAAAAGTACATCTATTGAAATTATCTGCAATTGTCATAAAAATACCTTGAGTATTCAATCGTATGGAAAAACTGTACGTACGATCGCGTTCGATAAACTAACTGTCTACTATCCTAGTTTTAATCCGGGGGAATACACCTTACAGGAATTATCCCCTATTGAAACAGCTAACCTAATTCAAGCATCTTATCTAGCCTCAAGCTTTTTGTCTCCTCATGGGAATAATACACTAACAGACTATATGACTATCTATGCAAATAACTCCTCTATTAGTACTGACGGGTTCCTATCGGCAAAGACTAATACCAAACATGGAATAAAATCTGATATCAGATTGAATAAAAAAACCCTAAGTTTGTTAGCAGCGATCGCACCAATCAATCTAGCTTATGGTATAAACTCGACGCAGAAACTAATCGTTTTTAAAGCGGGGCAAATTACCTTGATCACGCAAATAGATAAGGCATTTGATGAGAATCAAAAGTTATTAGATTTATGGAATAATCTAGACCAAGAAACTACAGTTGACAGCGTGATTAAAACAGAGACTCTCTATAATACTCTCGCAATGGCGCGAAAATGGGTAAATAAAGATTACTTGGCGGAAACATCAGTTAAGTGGGGCAACCTAGGGATAGAACTTGTACTTAAAGAAAGTGATTTAGTTTCTGTAGACATTAATGGCACAACTACTATCAGCAGAAAAGACTATGTTTTACCTAAAATAGATATAAATCTCCTATACAGAATCATAAAAGATATTCGTAAATACGGGAATGAATACTGTACTATTTCTCTAACCTTTAATAATGATTTCCCTTTGATAAAGATATCTGACCCAAATTTTTCTACCGAATACTTATTGGCAGCCTCAATCTAATCAATAACCGTAGTTCCCTGTGAACCACCAGGGAACTACTATAAAGAGAAAATATAGGAGAAGAATCATGGGAAGACCTTTTTTAAAGTGGCCTGGTGGGAAATATAAAATGTTAAAACAGATCGACGCATATCTGCCAATAGAGCTAAAGTTTGGACAAATAGAGCGGTATATTGAACCTTTTGTGGGCGGAGGATCGCTACTTTTTTACTTACTATCTCACTATCCAGTTAAAGAGGTATTTATTTCAGACAAGGGAAAAGATCTCATACTTGGATACCGTACAGTTAGAGATTGTGTAGAACAATTAATTGAATGCCTGCAGAAAGTAGAGATGGAATATCTAAGTTTAAGCCTTGAAGATAGGAACGATTATTATACAGAGATACGAACTTTATTTAATCAGCAGCGATCACGAATTGATTATACTTTATCTAATCAGGCTTCTGTTAATAGAACTGTACAACTAATTTTTCTTAACAAAACTTGTTTTAATGGGTTATTCAGGGTGAATAAAAAAGGTGATTTTAATACACCTATGGGGAAATACGATAAACCTCGTATCTGTGATAGTAGCCTTTTACTTGAAGCATCCAAGCTTCTAAGAAATGTCCAGATAAACATAACCCACTACTCAAAAACAAAATCCTTGATCACCCCATCATCTTTTATTTATCTAGACCCTCCCTACAAGGAAGTCTCAGAGACTTCTAACTTTAAAGCATATACTTCGCAAGGATTTACAGATAGCGACCAGATCGAGCTAAGCAATTATTTCAAGTATCTTGATAGTAAGAAAGCTTTGGGGATGCTTAGTAACTCCTATGTCCCAAGCTTCTTCAATAATCTGTATGATGGCTTCCAAATTAACATCATCAAGTCTCACAGAGCTATTAACAGTAAATCGAAGTGCAGAGGGAAAATTCCAGAGTTATTAATAACTAACTATTAATTTGTGTTAGTCTAGAAAAAATAGTAGAGGAAGTAACTCAGTGGTAGAGTTTTTGCCTTACAAGCAAATAGCCGTAGGTTCGATCCCTACCTTCCTCATAAGAAAAATCAATCATCCAATTGGTCTATATTATTCTGTACAACCTCAGCATCAATCCCCTTTTCTTGAAGATAAGACGCGATCGCTTCTACAGGGTCTACATTTTTCATTGCTCTTTCTGGCCAGTGCCTACCTGGGATATATTTGGAACCGTTGTAGGCAAAGAAACCACTCCAGACAGCCTGAGCGTAAGCATAACCAGTATCAGGATCATTGGGGTCCCAGGTAAACTCCCCAGTAGTAGTATTACCTTCGGTTGATATGTTGACCTTTTTACTATCAAGTAATCTTCCAGTATCTACAATGTCCTGAAACCATTCTTCGTTACTCTGAATAACGTTATCAACCTCCTCGTTATAGCTATCCATAACCTCAGCGATCGCGTCTTGCACTATTTTCTCTAATTCATCCATTTCAGTATCCGATATTATCTAGTAAACTATATAGAGTAGATAAGGTTATGGTTATCCAAACCAACCAAGTAATAATACCAGATAGAAGTAAAGTGCCTATGACACCCGATATTATTCCAACTCGGATCTCATGGTGTCTGATTTTTCTATCTATCATCTGAACCAAACTACTCTTATTCATTTTAGGATATTATTCTTATGGCAATACTTTCATCATATCAAGCTAGTAAAAGGTTACTATTTGATGAACTTGGGGACGATAACAAAGCACATAGAGATATATGGGGAGGGAAAACGACCGGGCTAATGCAGTTGACTGAGACTAAATATACTTGGGCTTTACGACTGTATAAGCAAATGCGTGAGAATTTCTGGATACCTGAAAAAGTTGACGTAACTAATGATGTTATGAATTATAAAGAATTAACCACCTCGGAACAGCGATGCTATAAGGGGATACTGTCTTATTTAACCTTTTTAGATTCCCTACAGGTAACTAATTTATTCAATATTCGGGAAAAAATAACCGCTCCTGAGATTACTTTGTGTTTGACTGAACAGGCAAGCCAAGAGGGATTACACAATCACTCTTATCAGGTCTTGATAGAAACAGTAGCCCCACCTACAGAACAACATCAGATTTACTATTTTTGGGAGAAGGATCAAATACTAAAGGAACGAATGAAATACATTTCTGATATTTATCAAAAATATATTGATTCTCCTACCGATGAAAATTATTTCTATAGTTTGGTAGCAAACTATTTATTAGAGGGGCTATACTTCTATAACGGCTTTATCTTTTTCTATGCTATGGCTTCTAGAATGCTACTAGGTGGCAGTGCAGAGATGATTAAGTACATAAATCGAGATGAATTGAGCCACGTGAGATTATTCCAGAGTTTAATTCCCTATGCTTTGGATAAATTTAGTTCGGTTATCAGTCAAGATAGAATATATGAACTCTTTAACGAAGCTGTTAATCAAGAAACTATTTGGACCAATCATATAATGAATAATGATGTCTTAGGTATCACAGAAGATAGTACTACTCAATATACACAGTACCTTGCTGATATTCGATTGAAAGCGATCGGATTAAAACCACTGTTTCAGATAGATAAACCAATTAAATCACCTTATAGTCATTTAGAAAAATTTGCCGATACTAAGGGAGACGGAAATGTGAAAACCAATTATTTCGATGGTGTCGTTACCAGTTACAACATGGCTAGCACTTTATCAGGATGGGAAAACTTGTAAAAGATGTTTACTAAATTGAGTAGGTCTCAAGTGCCTACAAATACTATTCCTACTACAATAACAGACGAATATCTAGATGCCTTTGGAAATTTGAAAATTTCTCAAAGCAAAATCCTATTTTATATTAAACAAAATAGTTATCAGGGGCATCTATTGGAACTCGGAAGTAAGGTCATGGATGGTGGACTTATCTCTTATGAATCAACCACTTCTTCAAGTAAACTCAGTATCCCGACAAATTCTTACCAAAACAATCTTCAGAGTGAGGCGATTCTTCAATCGAATAGGCGAATAAATTACCAACCTGGCTTAGGATTGTGTACTTTATTCTCTTATAAAGCTAATTATAATACTGACACGGACAATTCCTTATCTCCCATTAAAAAAGCAGGGGTTTTCGATGAGAAAAACGGGTTGTATTTTGAGTTTTCAGATCAAGTTTATTTAGTATTAAGGAGTGATGTAGGAGGAGTTATTCAAGAGGTTAAGATAGCACAAAAAGACTGGAATGGAAATAGACTAGATGGGAGTGAACAATTTCCCTTTAAAATTGACTATACAAAATGTCAGATTTTTGGGTTTTCCCTTGAATGGTTAGGAGCTGGGATAGCTAAAGTTTTCCACTACGTGAATGGGAAACCTGTTGTTATACACATATTCAATTTAACAAACCAAAGTGAACATGTTTATATTAGAACTCCTACTCTTCCTTTTAGATTTGAAATTAAGCATAATAACTCAAATCAAGGAGGAGAGTCTGAATTCATCTGTTGTAGCGCGATTATTCAAGGGGATATAAACTTTTATAAGGCAGGGTTTCCTTATTCTATAGATATAAAGAAACCTAATATTAGCACAACAGGAAATGTACAATATAAATCTATATTATCTTTTAGGTTGAAACCGGGGATTGAATATGCTGAGATTCTCCCAAATACATTAACCGCATTCACGAAATCACGTGACGATTTTGTATTATATATTGTAAAAAACCCCACTATCATAGGAGATGATACAGCCCTATGGGAAAGTTATGCTAGGTCTAATCTGGAATTTGATACAAGTCGAGATAACGAGATTGATTTTACAAAGGAACAGGTTCTGTTTAGCGTGGGAGTTCCCGACTATACTCGTATCGCAAGCAGCAAGGAGGAAGATTTTTGGTACTTCACTAGAGACCTAAATACTGGACAATCGACAGAGATAATGGTGGCAGTCGACAATCTAGAAGATTCAGCAATAGACATATTTTTGAGCGCAAATTTTCGTGAACTTATTGTTTAAGAAGTTATGGATAAAGATACATTTGACAAAATTATCAAGTATCATCAAAAAGTAGAAGCCATACTTGATACGTTAGAATCTGTTGTATATAGCTCTTATTCTAATGAGCCTCATGTTTTTAACCCTAGTAGCTATAGTGTGGATGGTGATTATTGGGTTTTATTATGCAACCAATTTGCCAATTTATTCAGTGAGGGGAATTTAGATATTCAAGAAGAATTATTACCTTTTGTGTCCGACGAATCATCTAAGGAGTAAACAATATGTTCACAGTTGAGAAAAAAGAATTAGCAGACGTTGTAGTGGGATTAGCTGCTATCCTAAGTAAAAATCCGACACACGCGATTTTAAGATATCTTTTAGTAAAGATTGCCGATGGAGAGTTAGAAGTATCCGCTACTAATCTAACCGTTTCTATCTCTCGTAAAATTAAATGTCAACATAATAAAGGAGAAACCCGACAAGTAGCGTTACCTGGGATTATCTTTAAAACATTACTAGGGAAGATAACTGCTGATGCCATCAATTTTGATATTGAAGACAATACTTTTAAATACAGCGAAGATGGGGTGAGTCTTAGTTTAAAAGGGGTGGAAGCAACAGAATATGTAGAATTACCATTCTTCAAAGCCAATGGGGTGGAATTATTCCCGATCGCACCTTCTGTTATCCTTAATGCGATCGACTTTACCTCAGAATTTACTAGCGCCGATGATAGTAAACAAATTTTAACAGGAATTAATTTTTGTTTTGAAGAGAATAGAATACTAGCTTATGCCACTGATGGCCATATGATGGTTAGGCATATATCTTGTTCAGATAACGATGAGATTTTTTCTTTTATTCTTCCTAGCTATGGGGCAAGGATTTTAAGGAATATGATAAAGAGTGAAAAGAATGATATAATCCTGATTAATAAGGATTTTCCAGACAATTTATTTATCTGTAAAACAAGAAATATGACTTATATGTGCAGAATATTAGACGGGGTTTATCCTAAATGTGAATCCCTTTTATTTGATAAAGCAGAAATAGAGTTTGATCTGGATCCGTCTAACTTGGCAGAAGGGATAGACTTGATGAGTGTTTTCCCCGTCGATTATAAAAGTAGCCCATTAGTAGAAGTCACCATAGAAAATGACTATCTAACTCTTGATACAGAGAGCACTATGGGAAAATTATCGAAAAAAATAGAGATACATAAACAGGACACTCACAAAAATATGGCGTTAACTTTTAATACTAATTTCCTGTCTAAAGGATTAGGGAAATTTAAAGGTCATCACGCCCGAGTACTTGTAAACGCTTCAAATAAACCGGTTATCTTTCAAGTAGATGGTGAATCCAAACAAACGTTTTTAGTTATGCCAATAGATAAAAAGTAAAATTCACAGATTCCCCCACATCGTAGCTGATGAATGTTCAAGATACAATAATCCCTGAGATAGAGCATCTATTTGATCGTCATGGGGAGCCTTGGGAAATCGACTACTTTCAAGCAAGAGCTCATCTACCCATGATGATTTTCCGGGGAGATAAACTCTACCACATTCAATTATCGGTGCGATCGCATTAACCCTGCTAACTTTATCCCTATCAACCTTCTGAGGTTTGATAGGGATACTTGTATTTTTACGAAGATCTTGGATTAAACTAATTCCACTGGCCTTATCTTCAATCAAAGCGGTTATACCTCTTCGATAACCTTTATTTTTTAGCCTTTCCTTAGTAAGGTTATAAGTTTCAACTATCAATCTTCGCAGCGATGGGTAATCATATTTACACCTTTTTAAATCTAGTAAATAATAATCTGTTTTAGTCTTTCCTATTAATATCCCCACACTCCAATCATTCTCTTGTCCACTTTTAAAGGCCGTATCCCACGACCATACCAGTCTTTGAAATTCAGTAATAGGGGCTTGTGTATAAAATTCCCACCAGGAAGTTTTAAGAATTCCCCCCTCTTTAGGTGTTGGTGATTGTTGAACCTGCGCTGCATAAGCATACGAACCCAATTGTTTCTTTAGTGATGCTAGTGTTTCCTGCGGGAACATTTCAGGCCACAGTAATTCACCTGGTTCAGTCCGGACATCTGGATACCCTAAAGATGTCCGACATTGCCGAGTCTTGTCATACTCTCCAGGTAAGAACAAATGCTCATAATCATTAGCGATCGCCCAAGCGGATAAGTCATCATGGTGTACTCGCTGCATTATGATCACATGAGCTGCTTTTTTGTCGGAACCACGAGTCGCCATTTCAGTCGACCACCAATCTAATACTGCTAACCGTTTTTTCTCACTATCGACACTTAATACTTTATGCGGATCGTCTACTACAATGCGATCAGCTCTAGCTCCTGTCCCCTCGCCCCCAACCGAAGTAGCTTGTCTAAAACCTGTTAAGGTGTTTGAGAATTTTTTAGCCCCCCTTTCAGCTACATCTAGTCGAATATGGGGATATCTAGATTGATATTTAGGAGACTTTACTATCTGAAGCGCTTTTTTACTATCTCTAAGTGCTAAGCTCGCGCCGTAGGAGCTAAACAGCCCCCTACAACTACCATTGATCTCCCCCCACTCCCATAGTGGCCAGAAGACCCCTACTATAAGAGACTTCATATGTCCCGGTGGAATATTTATTAGTAATTTTCTAATTTGCCCGTGACTGATAGCCTCTAAATGTTCTGCTAATACCTCAATATGCCAGTTAAAAATAAACAATTTACTAGGTTCTACTATATCCCAGTATTCGGTTATGAATTCAACTAATGTTAAAGGCGAATAATATTTCTTCCGCTTAGGTTGAAAAGTTTGTTTTATCTTTTCTAAAGCATCCCTTTCTCTTAAGATATCCCCCAGAAAGGAGGCTGGGGATAAAATCTTTCTATTCTTTTTATTTTTCCTTTTGAACTCAGTCATATGACACGCTACAGTGTGCTTTTTTTATATTACGTCAATTCTAGTATATCATCAGCAGAATGTATGCTATCTGTACTTAGTATCGTTTTTGTTGTTATCAAATTATTAACTACCTGTAAAGCATCGGTTATGATGTCTATATCCTCGACTTCGTTGGCAGCTTCGATTAAAGTTTCAATTTTTTTCATCCCAGTACGTAATACTTGATTAGCCTGCTCTTCCCAGGAGGGTAAAAGTGCTTTTTTTCTAAAAAATACTTCAGATGCCAATCTTTTATCTGTCATGAGGAGTTGATTTAATAATTCCACATCTTCCTTTGTCACCCCCCATTTTCTCAGTATCTCTGTTTTATTTTCTTCGTTTGGGCTAAAATAAATTTCAGCTAATAAGGTTGCTTGTTCATATAGTGACAACTGGTCTTTTTTATTTGACATTATTAATGTATCCATAACTCTATTTATATTATGAACACTTTTACAGGGAAAGCACTCGGGAGTGGTGCGATTGGCGATGAAATATTAGTTTTGCTGGGAAATGGTAAAACTGTTAAATGTAAAGTTGCGACACCTATAACAGGACAAAATGTCATGGTGGTGCTAGGCTCTCCAAACCTAGTATTTGGGAAAGGAGGAAGTCAAACCGAACTAACTAAAGTAACCGAATTTTATAAACAACGTCCAAAACAAAGTACCTCAGTAGAAAAGTTTGATGTTTGCATGATCTATACAACTAGGGAATCAGGGTATGTATCTTGTGTTTGCCCTACCTATGGTGTAAGTGGGACAAACTGCGGAGAATATTGTGATGTAACATCTGCTCCTGAAAGTACGTATACATCCATGAGTGATTGCTTGATAGATTATACAGTAGAAGATCCATGGGTTACTGTGGGATATATTCAACGAGGTTATTGGGATATTGTAGGAGCGCCCAATATTGTTCGGGGATTACCGTATCACTCTGGGTTATCCGCCACTGATTTGTGTTTCAGGGGAAGTAGGTGGAACGCGGGATATTCGCAACCGTCTTCCCAAGTTCTAAAAGATGATGGGTCAGGAGGATTTGATTATAGGGTGTTTGCAATTCCGTCGGCCACTTATGGGGATAGGGTCTTATATTCGGATCGCTACTACGGTACAGCTTACTTCACCCATTATTACCATGTTCCCCTGACTTTCGATATTGCTGATTGGGTTAGTCTGTATGATATATATCCTTTCAAAGACTTTGCAGAGACCAAGCCTTTACTACCACCAGGAACTCGTCAGATAAGCTACGGGAGGACGTGGGATTTTGCTTATAATAAAAATAGTACGGATCCTTCTCGGCGGTTTACTGAGGTCTTTTTTGCCGAAGTTCCAAACACTTGGTGGAGAGAAGTTGAGTTGGATTTTTTGATTATAGACAATAAAATATATGTTTTGGATAGTGGTGACCCACAGTTCACGGGAATGTGGAGTATAGCAGACGCTAATATTCCTCTCCATTTACAACGATGGTATTATGCTGACGTAATCGCTGGGAAGAAAGTTCAGCCCGCCCGAATCATAACAAAACAGATCAGAAATAGCGATGATCTTCCTGCACCACCGATAAGTGCTGGTGGTGGGTGGAGTCTACTATGGGATGAAAGGGGATGTATATCTCCCTCTGAACCCCCTAGAGTTCCTGTTAGAAATAATAATAAACGAGTTTTTTGGGCTAGGTTTAAGAACCTGGAGACTCCTGTAAAGATTTTAGAATTAAATTATGCTGACCCTTATGAGCTAACTTGTAGCTTGGGAATTGGAAATTTAATCTATGTAACGGTCAAAGCAGGGAAGAAAGAGGTGACATATACCCCACCTTCTTTATATGTGGGGGAGTTTGTGGAATGGTGTACTATTTTTCAAGTGGGTTCAGGTGACCCTCATACTGTGTACTTGGGTAGCAATCCTACAAGTCCGTCTTATTACAGTAAAAATGATTTCTGGAGTGATCGCAACGAAAGTTTTAGTATTGCCCATACACCTATCGTTAATAGTTGTGCTGGGAATTTTGTAGATAGTGCAACTGGTCAAACATTTAAAAGTCTTCATGGGATACATGAAATTCCTCAAATATCTATCTATAATTTACAAAATCAACAAATATATACATGGCAGTGGCACGAAGTTGTAGGTGTCAACTCTGTCACTGCCACAACAAAGACGGGAAGTCCATTAGATGTTTTAAAGAAACATTCTGTCGCATCTATGCGATATCTAGTATATGAAGCCACAGAAGTCACTTCACCATCAGGTAGGACTTGCAGAATAAACCCTGGTAATCAGAAGTCGGGAAGTGTCCCTGTTAATGGAGCGGTTGTAGATGCGGTTACAATAGAAGAAGATATTCAGTTAGTAGCGCTATTCCCTTATCCTAATAAGAGTTGAAAAATGCAAGAATCTATAAATATATTAAGAAAATGGTTAGAAAGAAATACAACTACAACCAAGATAGGAAGTCAATACCCAAGAACGATAGAACTCTCATCTAATCAGACGAGAGCTACTATTCCAATTATTTCATCTCAAAATGTCCAAAACACAGTAACTACTTTTTTCTAGGTCTTAATATGATTACTTCTGATAAATTCTGTGACGCTCGGATTATTCTTGCTCGAAAAAGGAAAAGTCACGAAATTTTTTGTATAGCTAAAGCAGAAAAAAGGGTGGACACGGCAGTATCTCTCACTGACTCAGCGATCAGAATTCTAGGGCTGGGAAATCCATGTTTCCATACTCCGACTTTTATCTCATTGGTTTATAGTGTGGTGGGAGATCTGCATGAAACCCAGAGATATCTTTTCGTTACAAATAGAAATACTATCAAGACTATAGAATCACCTACTTTTTTATCTAATTTATACTTGGTTTATGGTGACCGAAAATCTAAAGAGATCGCTGACTATTTTTTACCCAATTGGAGAGATAATATAGCTCTACCATAAAATGCGTTAGACTAAATATACTGTGACGTGCCTAACCCTATAGGGTTAGGCTTTAGTATTTACTTTAATCTTTTCAGAAATTTCAGTTATTTGTCTGTAGATATCCGTCAGTTCGTCTAATTTTGTGTTATCAATATGTTTCAAGAGCGCTATTAATCTAATTAATTCGTCCTCCAAGTTTTTTTTGGTTATTTGATTTATCCTATGGTTTAGGGCAATATCTACATCATCTTGCCACTTCCCCATAGAGAGGAAAATGTTGTCAAAATACTCCCTATTCCCTTTAATTTCAACTTTTAAGTTATTCAGGATTTTTGTATTTAGGTGGTCACATAGAATCCAGTCCTCTGGTTGGTGGTTTTTGATCTGGCTCCAGAGCCAACAACTTCTTTTATCGGATAATAAAGGGGTAGAGCCAAACTCTATAGAATTAAAGATGTATTCTCTCTGATCAGGATGATTTAAATAGATATTCAGTATATCAAGCTCCAAAATCACCCTGCCGGTTGTTATTGATTCAAATTCTAATATATATAAAGGCTCGGCTGGTGTAGGCTGGGGTGAAGCCATTACTGGCTTCACCCCTTCCCGTTTAACAGGTCTCCTAGTCCTATTCAATTGATTTATATATTTCCCAATTAAACTCGGATTATCGGCTGCAAATAATTCGGCTATTTTCTTTGTATAGTGGTCATACAATATCTCATCATATATATGGTTCAATATTGTGACAGCTTGTTCCCATACCTTTTTCTTAGAGAAAGCATCTGCAATATCCCCATCTGCAAAAATACGGGAAATCCTCCAATCTAAGAAAGGTGTAGCACTATTTAACAAATCCTTGTATTGTTGACCGACTCGAAGATACTCATCAACATCTTTGATCTGGGAGGGGAGATTAACTATTTTTAGATTCATCAAACCTGAATTAACTAATGAATCCAAGGTTTCACCTACTTTTTCGGTGGCCTTCTCCCCTGCTACATCTGCATCAAAATTCAAATACATTGTTTTACTTTCACAGTACTTCAAGACCATTTTGGCTTGAGTATCTGTGCAATGAGTGCCTAGTGCTGCGATCGCGTTAGAATACCCTGCTTGGTGTAAAGACATAACATCAAAAACACCTTCCACAAGAATAGCGGCATCCTTTGTTCTGATACTGTCCTTAGCCCTGTGAAGATTAAACAATTCGTCAGACTTCTTGAATATCAGTGAGTCTGCCGAATGTAAGTACTTGGGTTTATCTTCTGTCCATGGAACAATTCGGCCATTAAATCCTATGACACGCCCTTGCTTATCATGCAACGGTATGATAATACGATTTCTGAATATATCGTAGAAACCATCCCCCTGTCTTGGTTTTATTAGTCCAGCCTTTACTAAAAGATCAGGACTATATCTTTTTACTTCTGAAAAATACCGGTAAAGATGTTCCCAACCTTCGGGAGCATACCCTATATTAAAAGTTTTTATGGTGGTCCCATGTAATCCTCTTTCACTTAGATACTCTAACGCCTTCTTGCCTACTGGCCGATATAGTATATAACTGAAATAGTGCTTTGCTAAATCTAGAACCTCATATAAGCGCTCTTTCTCAGTTTGACTTTGTTTATATGCAATTTGCTCAGAAGAGTTAATAGTTTTGATCTCTATATTATATTCTTCCGCTAACTCTACAATACTTTCAGAGAAAGTTTTATTGTTAATCTCCTGATAGAATTTTATTACGTCCCCACTTGCCCCACACCCAAAGCAATGATAAAGTCCCTTCTCTTGCGATATTGACAAACTCGGTGTTTTTTCGTCATGGAAGGGACATAGCGCAAGATATGATTTTCCCGATTTCTTTAAAACAGTGTACTTTGAAGCGACTTCTAAAATATCAATCTGCTTAACCGCCTGAATAGTCTCATCACTAATCTGCATACTTTATTCCCTATCTGTGTCATATAACAATAGTTACTTGACAAAGTAAATATTGTCAAGTAACTTAATATTTATTAATATTTAAATATGTTAACAATAAGTGTAGCGTATGATCAATTTCAAGTTAGATGGACGTATTATCCCTAAAGCCCGACCAAGGGTATTCAAGAAAAGGGCTTACCTCCCCCAGAATTATAGGGCATGGAAAGATGCTAGTGCTTTATTTTTCCAGAAAGAATTGAAAAGACAAGGATGGACAAATTTTTGGGATGAAAATGGGATCGATGTATCTATCGTATTCATTGGAAAACACAAAGGGGATTTAGATAATTTGGCTGGGGCTATATTAGACGCTTTAGTAGACTCTGGAGTTATTCCCGACGACTCCCTCAAATGGGTAAAAAAGTTATCTGCTATCCACCTACCTGGGGAGACCTTGTTTACAGAAATTAATTTGAGTCCTTTCCATCCATAATAGATAGAAACAACTCATGGAGATAAACAGTTTAAAGATTAAAATAGATATTTTTAATATCTTATCAGGGCAGATCGGATTATATACATTCAGTAATGGGGTTGAAGTTCCAGCGATCGCAATATTGCCTGATAGCACCTATGGATATGATTACCCCCCCATGAATACTAAAGTATCGGGGATTGAAGTTGTGATTATTGACAATATCCCCAAGATCCAAGCCCGAATAGGTGCTAATGATTCACTCCAGACCTATTATTGGGATATCTATTTAAAACAGTGGGATAATAATCCGTTAATAGATACTGCAACTATAGCTCAAGAAGGGATGCTAGACCTCGGCTATATGATAACCCCTGCTTCCTTTGTTAAACCATCTATAGAGCTTGGCATTCTCTCTAGTGCTACCTGGAGGGTTAAGAGTAACCTATTAAGGAAGTCGGATCCGTCGTAATAATTCTTAACTTTTTTTATTCAGGAAAAGGTTGACAAGGTTTTTTTATCCAAGTAAACTTAGTTTATAAAGTAAAAAACAGGAGCGCATATGCTAGGTTTCACAGAATTCACGCAACGGATTTATATAGCTTCAAATGAAACCCCTTGGCATTTTTGGGACAAAGCAGCTAATGCTCGCAAGCAAATACACTCTCCTATGATCAGGTTCAAATTATTGGGCATATCTAAATTGACATTTAGTGGCGAGTATGGTGATGTCGAAAAACTTTTGATAAAAATAGATGCAGGCGAGCAACAATACGAAATTGTGACAGGCTACACAACATGGTTTTCAAAATCTTTTTTGCTAGCCACATCACAACTAACTCCAAAACAATTAGCTCAAGACGTATTGAAAATTCAACCAAATACGGCTACCAATAACAACAAAGTTATCTTCTGTCGTCTATTCTGCAATGAAATGCCTGTTGTTTTTCCTAAATTAGATAAAACAGCTAAAGGAAAAGTAGTTGTCGATATAGATTCTTATTTCGAGCTAGTAAATGCCTTGATAGAAGAAGGAAAAAGCTTGGTAGCTTCTAGTCAAGTAAATCCTATGGTCGAAGAAGCTGAGGAAGACAGCGATACACCACCCTGGGAAGAGGTAGAAGAGGTTCGAACTTCCGACAATATTCCTTTCTAAAAAGCTAGTACTCAAGCAAATGACTAAATCTTAGTTATTTGCTTCTTTTCTTATATTTAAAAAATAGCCAACATGAACACCCTCCAACTTATAAATAAGTCTTGCCAAGTTCAAGACGAATACTTTCTAGTTTTGCATTTTTGGCCGTTCAAAAAAAATTCCTTAAGTAATACGCGGCGAGAAATATTAACCCATTATTTCGGGTTAGATGGAGTGCCTAAAAAGACTATAAAAGAAATAGCGCAACAAAGGCAAGTTAGTCGGCAAAGTGTTTGGGAGTCCTTGAAAAAAGGAATAAAATATGTAATCTCGACACCCCCAAGGTTCCCAATAGCTTATCTTCAAAAGCAACATATAAAAGATTTAATTCTGTTAGGAGAATTTTACGGATTCAACATCCCCATGAAAATTTCAGTTACAGAATTAAAAAAGTCGTTAATCGGATTATATCCTCATGTAAACCTTTTAACTTTAGATAACTTACTTTTTTTGGCTCAAAGGCATAAAATTCCCGTGCCACAAAAACCGTCAAAGTATAGGTTAATAAACCTTTTGAATAAATAATAAATCTCAAGGAAGAACGAGAATAAAATAACTTGCCGGCGGCAAGTTATTTTATTCTTTTATTATTATCTGTCCTGGTGGGGATTCTGTTGCATATCTTAGATGTCTTGCTTCCTCAGCGCTATATACTCCAGAGTTGATGTTTAGCTGATCGCATTTAGCTAGATTTAATAAATTTTGACTTTCTTCGGTAGGAGATAATTTAAATAAGCTGTTCCATTCCCAATAAGCCGCGTCTATTGCTTCAGTGCCAAGCCCCAGAGAAGCTAAAACATTTCTAACATCAACATCAATATTCTCTCCCCATTTTTCCGCTTGAAGCGCTTCTATTCGGTCTGCCTCTTGCAATCGTTCAGACTCCCCGGTTGCTTGCATCCCGTTGGGGTGTTCTTGTAGAAATTGAACCTTGGTCAATCCTGAAGCTGCGACCATCTCATCTCTTAGCCTGTCCAAAATATCGGAAACCCCAGTGAACTGTCTTGTTATGATTTCCATTTCCTCAGAATCTTTAGCGATCGCCACCCCTCGGAGAACACTCATTTGTTGCTGATTTAACCTCAGACGTTTTAAGATCTCCGCTTCTTGTTCTGGTGACTGCATCATCGTAAATAAATCCTGAATCTTATGGATCATTATTTCAAAAGTTCTCACAGAGGCAGCAACGTATCCTTGAGCCTCTAGATATCGCAACATAGGGTCTAAGAAAGGAACCAATAAGCTATCCTCCCAACCGTTATTCATCCGTTGTTGTTGAGGACTAATAAAGTTTCCCCTAAACCGGAGTACTCGTGATTTATGAATCTTCTGATTGTTCTGGATGGATTCATTATAAATATTGTCATTAATTTGCTTATGATATAAATAATACTCTGGATCTATTGGATCCCGGTCTAAGCTTTTACTATCAGGGGATATCTCCCATCTATCTAAAATTCGACTATAATCAATTTTCTTGATTTTTTCATAAGCGACGGGATACTCTGGTGATTGACCATCATCAATTAATCGAATAATAACAGCTCCACCGTCTTTATTGGCCATACGTTGACCATTTTGATATAAACGACGCAGTCGCCTGATCCAGTGTCTAATCTTATGTTGGATTTCTGGTTCTATGTTGACAATTTTCCCGAATGTGCGAGACATCATTAGTGGTTCGTAATCGACAAGTCTACGACATGGCCATAGACTTCTGTAACAATTGTCTAAATAGTCCCTAGAATATATTACAGGGGAATTTACCCCCACATTTATCAAGGAATCTGGTGGGACTCCCATCCCAGTTAAAGAGTTAATTAGATTAGAAAACCCATCATTATAAAACATTACTTCCCTTTAGATTGTTTTGGAGATCCTTTTGTACTCCTAAGATATCCTTTTATTTTATCCAATGTTTACCAAGAAAATGAATCCCGTTAGGGATATAGAAGGCAGCCCAAGCGATCGCAAAGGCAAGCTCATTAAATACCTTTGCACTTTCTCCTTTTCTGCTACTCTTAAACAGCAAAATATCACCTTGAGTAGTTATAATATCAACCGTACTATAGAATCTATCCTCTTGTTTCTTGTATAATTCTGAATTCTCTTGGAACTCTATAAACCACAAAGGGACAGCTAATTCTAAAGTGGTTAATAACAAGTCACGATTATTCATAAAAAAATAGTAAGAAAACTATACTTGTTCTTACTATTTTATCTTTTATTTTAAAATACTTATTTCTCTAATGAAATAGCCTGAGTTGAGTATATGATTGCTCTTGGATATCCTTGTTAAGGAAAAGCGGTGGAGTAACAGATCGAGTTTTCATTTCTCCTTGAAAGTAGACTATCTCTTTAATTGAGGTAGCGATCGCCTTCACAACAGGGATTGCCACACTGTTACCCAATTGTTTCCAAGCCTGCCTATCATTGGGGTGAAGTCGGAAACTATCAGTAAACCCCATAAGCCTTGCACATTCCCTAGGTGTTAATTTACGCGGGTTCTGACCTTCTTGCTTAACCAATATTTCAGGCTGGGATTTAAAATAACTAGCCTGTAAAGTTCGAGTGTAGCTGCCCAACGGTAAATTTTCAGGATCAAGAAACTGAGTAAACCTTTTATATTTATCTTCTCTTGCCTTAAGTGCCTTTAGGTTGTAATCACTTATGGTGTATTTTTTAGGCACGACTTTCTCTAAGACATCCCCTAGTGGGATAACCGAAGTATATGGAAGAGGAAACCTAAAAGGTTGTCTAAAGTGCCGGCAAGCCACGATGAAGACTCTCTCTCTCCACTGAGGGAGTCCAAAATGGTAGCTATTCATTATTTTGTAGTTAACAGAGTATCCTAGTTTCGACAGCATCCTCAAAATAGTATTAAAAGTGTTGCCGTCATCCTGAGAGAGTATCCCTTTAACATTCTCTAGAAGAACTATGGAGGGCTGATGTTTTTCTATAATCTCGACTATTTTATAGAAGCAATTCCCATTCTTAATGTCGTGGAAACCTTCACGACTTCCTTGCATGGAAAAGGGTTGACAAGGAAACCCAGCGCTCAAAATATCATGCCTAGGAATATCCCGAACTGGGAAAATATGAAGATCGCTATCAATATCCCCTGAGAAGTTCATCCGATAAGTTTGCCTAGCATATTTATCTTTTTCAGAAGAAAAGACGCATTCGGCTCCGATTTCTTCGAAGGCCAAACGAAACCCACCTATCCCACTATATAAATCTATAAACCGCATTTACTTTATATCCTATACTTACTTGAGAAATAACATAAAAATAAGTGGGCACTTATTTTATGACACAAGTCTTGCAGACAGTTAGCTGCCATTTCTTCTAAGTAATGATGAATCTTAAAAAAATCAATAGCTTTTATACTCATAGCTTTACTCGGTGTTTGTTTTCTCATTTTGATTTTAAGTCATTTAGTGGACATCCTCCACCTTTTTATTATTTCTTCACAAACCAGATGTGAGCGCTAATATTTCATGGAATTACTATTGTCTAAGTATTAATTCTTGGGTCATATTTAACTCAGTGTCTTTATATACTGCTATTTATACTTAGGTATATAATAGTTACTTCAACTATACTAGGGTGGGTCATATTTGGTACAGCATCGACTATATATAGCCTATGAGGGTAGCTATTTTTTAACCCATGGGGATAGTTATCTAATAGCTTTCTCTCCCCTTTTATCTATATATAAAGAAAAAAAAATAAGAATAAAAAATAAATTGTTTTTTTCTTTTAAAGAAAGAGTAGATTGTAGAGGTGAGAGAAACCTTCAAGTTTCTCCTTGAATAAAAGGGATATTCATCTAAGTGCGATCGCATTGATTAATTAACTACATAGAAGTGGGCGCGGTTGATTTTTTATTCAAGTTTCAATATCTATCACGGCGTATATATAGCTACCTGCTAAAAAAACCGTAGGGATATCTTTCCCTACGGTTTAAATTTTATTGCAATGATTTTAGACCGTCCAAATACCCTCCTCAATGTCTAAGTAAACCCTTTTAGCCTTATAAATGGGTTCTTCGTTAACATGGAAATAATCTAAGATGCCTAGTTCGACATTTTGTTCTCTGGTATGTTTTTTGAGTTTAATTTGATTTTTGGCCACTTTGGGACGAGTGATACCAGTATTATTTGCGGTGATTAAAGTCCCTTTGACCATGGCGTAAGGATATTTTCGATATCGTCCATATTTATCAGGGAGGCACTTGATTATTTGTTTTGATGGAGTCCCATCCACTTTTAGCCCATAAGTCTTCATTAGACCACTTTTTTTTATTTCAAAACTGACATTATCCAAAATTAAATATTTTGCGTGTCCGTGAGCCTTCCCTTTTAACCAAACCGTCCAGTGAATCAAGGTTTGATTTTGACTGAATCCAAACACTTCTACTGTATAGCCTATAGCAGTTGGTAATTGTCTCAATGTTTTTATCCTTTTTGGTGATATTTGTATTTTTTGTTTCTTTTAAGCAATTACGTCCACCACAAAATATTGTGCGATCGCATTCGCCCTAGCAGCTAGCCATTTCACTTGCCCTGTAGATATCGTTGGCTCGTAATATAACTCATTAATAAAGCTGTTGTTAGAGGAAAAGGCTAGGATATGTACTAACTCATCCACCGTAGTCCTTAATTCCCACAGTTTTGTTGAATTGTTCCATTTCCGCTTTACTGAAAAATCTTGACACCATAATTTAAAATTCTCTTTATCCTTATAATTGATTTTCAATTGCAGCAGTATACCTAAGCCTTTGTCATCGTTGCTTATAAGATTATATTTATGCCCCATCCTGGGCTTAAAAATCATATAGGATAGCTCCTTTGGTTGTTGGTATTCAACTTCTTCAACGTCGTCAATCATTTCTAGGATCTTCTTTTTACTCACAAACCTAGGCCGGGCGTGCTGTCCAGTCTTAAAAATAACTAAGTAGACATGACAAAACTCTCTAACTTCTTTGATTTTCAAACCATATAGCCGAATGATAGCTGCGTAGATAGGATGTTGAAGCATGATCTGGTCCTTTTCGGTGCTGTTTGTTTTTCTATATTTTTATATTAATCCACTATCTAAACTTTGTCAAGTGGTTTTATCATATTTCTTTTTCAGACGGTAAGATTACGAAAGGGTAAGATAAAGGAATAACCCATATGATATAGCTCATATGGGTTATTCCTTTATAAATATAGAATTAAAAAAATTAATAGAAAAATTAAAATGTATTAGCTATTGTAATAAAAAACCAAAAAATACTGAGGCAACTCCAAATCAACTCGTTAATGTTAATAAAGACTTCAGTAAAGGTTCTATTTTCGCGAGGGGAACTCCATTGTAAGATATATTTGCAATCCTTTTATTTGCGATATCTAGCTCCCATTGATGCCTTAATGCGATTTTTTTCAGGTACTTTTTTCTCCTGGCATAGTGTGATTTGTATACACATATCTCATCTACGATCTTATCCATGATGGCTACTGTGTTTTTTACATCTTCTTTCCAATCAAGTCCATAAGCAAGGTTATTCTTTACTAGAAGTAAGCACATTAGATCATTACTATCATTGTCGAAGAATCTATATCTTGTGAACTCTGTATTTACAAGCATTCTAAGTCCATCGGAACTTTCAGTCTTTAAAATAATGCAAGGAAACTTATGTAGTAAAGCCTCATGTAAAGTTTTTAAAAAAATGACAGTGTTCCCATCATTCTCACCGCTAGACTTCACTGGTTGCTCTTGCTTATGCAAAATCATTCCTGTTGTAGATGAGGTAGATGAACTGAAACTGTATTGTATTTCCATAGAAATCCCTTCGTTAATCTATTCAAATATATTAACACGTTATTTAGATAACCTTAAGGGGGGCAAGCCCCTCCCTTAAGGTTACTCAAGAGGTTTTATTTGCAGATGAGTGTACGTTCCTTTAATATCCCTGTTAGTTCTTCTTGCAATAACCATAAATCCTCAGTCCGCATTCTTCGGAGCTTTTCAGAAACCAGTAAGTAGTCGGAAATAGTTTTCTCAGTACTCTTATTTTCAAATGTAGTATCTGATTTAGTAGTTTTACCTAAGTTAATCCATTCTACAAATTGTTCTATATTCTCGTTTAATAGGTCTGCCAAAATCAACAAATTTTCAGCCCTGGGAATAGACTTAGCTTTTTCCCAGCCTGAGACGGCTTGCCCGCTAACCCCTGAAGTGCCGAAAAATTTCCCAAATTCGTCCAAAGTTAAGCCGTATTGTTCCCTTGCTTTTTTGACTGCATGAGCAATCCTCAAAGCTTTTTCCTTATCTAGTTCTTGTTTTTCTTTACCCATAGCTTTTTCCTATCGTATAAGCTTAGTTTAACAAGTAAGTTTGATGTTATCAATACTACATAAAAGTTTATTTAAAATAACTTGTTAAACTTTTTAGCCTTATGATATATTTATACAATCAATCTAGGAATTTTTAAGATGTATCTACAATATACAATAGATGATACAGATTTAAACCCCTACGAATATAGACTTCTAGCTCATATTGCTAGGCGGATGGGGGGAAGCTCAATGTTTTACGAACCGTTAAGGACATTATCGAGACATTGCCAGATTTGTTTAGCTTCAACCAAGAAATACCTGAAGTCTCTGGTCGAAAGAGGATATCTAGAGAAAAGAAGCATTCCGGGAACTGCTAGTATATACACGCCGGGAGAGTTATTTCGATCGCATGCTAAAGGCTGTATTGAGCCAGATGTAGAGGTACAAGTCGAAAAACTGGAAAAAAAGAAGAAAATAGATGGTTATGCCAGTCAAAAAGCATTACTGACTGAAGAAATAGATAAGTTAAATAGCCAAAAAATTGCTTTAGCCTATTACCATGCTGTTTTGGATGCTGATACTAGACCTACTCTTAAGGCTGAGGATCGGGATAAATATCTCTCTAAGAGAGTAAAGGATTTGTGTTTACAGTACAAACAAGCTAGTACATTTGACTTACAGTGGCAACTCTTTAAGGATGAAGTAAAGGATAAGATCTTTTCAGCCTATAAAGAAGCTGTGGCGGGAGCTAATCAATATTCTAAAGAAATACTAGAGAAGCGCTTTAGGAACTTACAAAAATTCAAAGAAAAATATTATACTGCCAAGAATAACATTGCCTGGACTGAAGTTATAAAAGGATTACCAGACGAGATCTCACGATGGTTAGAACGAGGTACGGATTATCTCATCGAGCCACTATCCCAACCCGAGACAGTAGTTAAAGAAGTAGAGAGCGATCGCATATCCCAACCCGAGACAGTAGTTAAAGAAGTAGAGAGCGATCGCATATCCCAACCTGAGACAGTAG
>JAAUXW010018808.1_pt1 | contig 22314 bp, 35 predicted proteins | sample 7278141 | NCBI WGS metagenome assembly JAAUXW01 (sample SAMN14350115, study PRJNA611818) | marine sediment metagenome | isolation source: surface marine sediment (2.1m) | place: French Polynesia: Moorea | collected 2018-08
CAACCGACCGACGATCAGACCGAACGGGAACCAACTGATCGACACGAATGAATATTTCCTTCTGCAACTGAAACCGGACGGGGAACATATCCCTGCCATGATCGCCATGTCTTCGGCTTCGATGACTCCCTCGAAAAAGTGGAACGCCAGGATCAAACTGTTCACGAGTCTGCTTGAACTGCCTGACAAGTCCAAGGTCCGCAAGAAGATCCCGCAGGTTTACCAGATCTGGCCCCTGTCGACGTTTCTCGACTCGAATGATAAGGGCACCTGGTGGAACTGGAAGGTCGGGGACGGCAGGACATATATCCAGGACCCTGAACTCAAGGAGTCGTTGTATGTGGAGGCCCGGCAGTTTCATGATGCGATCACTGCCGGCGATGTGAAGATAGACCATTCGCAAGAAGAGGTCGCCCGGGAGGCCGTGGTCGAAGAATTCTAGGACCCCCCGATCGCGGTCTTCGAGTCCGTTCCCGCGTAGGGCGTCTTTGCCCAAATAAAAAGAACGGCCTTTTATTTTTAACGTACTCTCGGGGGTTGTATGTCGGAAATGAAGGAACTCGCGGAGCGAATGCTTGCTCGCTTCGACGGGTTGAGGAGGGCGCACGGTCGGTATGTGTTGACCGGAGAGACCGACGCCCGGGGCAAGCAGAAGGGTGAACCGAAAACACTCTATGACCGTGTGACGGTCGAACTCTGGATGGAACACCTGGAGGGTCTTGCCGGTCTCGGGATCGTCCCGATCCGTGACGATGGGACATGTCTCTGGGGCGTCATAGACGTCGACGTTTATGATGTGGACCTCCGGGACATCGAACGACGGATCGTCCGCTACGGACTTCCTCTGGTCGTCGTACGTAGTAAATCAGGTGGGGCGCACATTTATGTGTTCTTCAAGAAGTGGACCAGCGCCGATGCCGTCCGTCGTTTTCTCGGGAGCTGCGCCGTCACGATAGGCTTTCCGAATGTCGAGATCTTTCCCAAACAGTCGCAACTGGCCTCGACACACGACGTCGGAAACTGGCTCAATATGCCGTACTTCGATGCCTATCGCACGACCCGATATGCGATTATTGACGGGAAAGCAATCAGTCTGACCGAGGCCCTGGACCTCTTCGAAGAGAAGTCGATCGAGCCCGGGTTTATCGATAACTACCAACCCCCACAACACGAGGCCCTCGAAGAGGCCCCGCCCTGTCTCCAGGTTTTGGCGGAGAGAGGGATCACGGAAGGGCACCGCAACGACACCCTGGTCAATTTCGGGGTTTACTGCAAGTTGCGATGGCCGGACGACTGGAAGGACCACCTGGCCGAGGTGAACCTGAACTTCTTCAAGCCACCCCTCCGACCGGAAGAGGTGATTCAGGTCCAGAAAAGTGTCGGTCGAAAAAGCTATTTTTACACGTGCAAGAAAGAATGTATCGCCCCGTTCTGTAATCGATCGATATGCCTCGACCGGAAATATGGCATCGGGGGGAACGACGACATCGGTGTCGTGATTGACACCCTGACAAAACTTGAAGTCGACCCGCACCCGATCTGGGTCGCCGAGATCAACGGGAAACGCATCGAGCTTTCTGTCGAGGATCTTTACAACCAGGTCGGGTTTCGCAAGAAATGTATCGAGACCCTGGACATCCTCCCGACTAAACTCACGGGTCCGAAGTGGGAGAGAAAGATCCAGGAACTCCTCCGCAAAGCTCATATCGTCGAGGTCCCCCGGGACGTGGGACCGATCGGTCTCCTCTGTTATTACGTCGAACAATTCTGCACAGCCCGATCCCGTGCCCGGGAGAGGGACGAGATCTGGGCGAAAAAAGCCTGGTATGACTCCGAGTCCGGGTTCATCTATTTCCGGGGGCCTCATTTCATGGAGTACCTGGGACAGAGGGGTTTCAGGGATTACACCTCGTCGAGGATCTGGCGTGTCCTCCGGGACCAGTTCGAGGCCGTCACGGTCCAGATGAAGATCAAGGGACAAAATACTCGGGTCTGGGGCCTGAAACTCCCGAACCTGGAGTCCGAGGTCTCTTTGAAGGTCGTCGAAATACCCGAGCAGGAGTTCTGATATGCAGACAACAATCATTCTAGGAGGACCAGGAGCAGGAAAGACGACCCGCCTCCTGGAGATTGTGGAGGACTGTCTGCGCCGGGGCGTTGAACCGAACCGTCTGGCCTTCGTTTCTTACACAAAGGCCGCCGTCGTGGAGGCTATCACCCGGGCGATCGACCGGTTCGGTGTCATCGAGGAGGAGCTTCCCTGGTTCAGGACCCTGCACTCGATCGGGTATCGACGACTCGGCATCCGACGCGGGGGATTGATGGAAGACGAGGGGTTCGATGAGTTCGGGGAACTCGTGGGCTATGATCTGTCGGATCGCAGGGACGAGGATCGGTCCCTGGTCGCCGGAGAGGACGATGACGGGACGAACTTCCTCCGGGTCATGTCCTACGGCAGGGCCAGGGAGATCTCGCTCAGGGAGGCCTGGAGGGCCGCGGGAGAGGACATTGACTGGTATACCCTCGAATGGTTCGCGGATGCTTACTCCCGATTCAAAGAGCATCGGGCTCTCATCGATTACGACGACATAATCTCAAACACCCGGGGATCCCTGCCCATCGATGTGGCGATCGTGGACGAGACCCAGGACCTCTCGACCGCCCAGTGGAGTCTGGTCTGGCGTCTCCTGTCCGACGTCAAGGAACTCTACGTCGCCGGGGACGACGATCAAGCGATCTATCAGTGGAACGGGGCCGACGTCGAGAAGTTCATCGGACTCCAGGGGAAGGTCGAAACGTTGCCGGTCAGTCATCGACTGCCGAACGAGGTCTTCGACTATGCTGCCCAGATTGCAGGTTCCATTCGTTACCGTCGACCGCGGGAATGGTCGAGTGCAGGACACTCCGGGGACGTCTCCTGGGTCGGGGATCCGACGGACTTCGACCTGTCCTCGGGAACCTGGATGTTACTCGCACGGAATGTGGCCATGCTCTCCCCGTATCGGGAGGAGTGTGAACGACAGGGGGTCGCCTACACGACCAAGAAGGGATCCTCTATCAGGAAAAAAGAGGTCGATGCGATCATTCGGTGGGAGGCTCTCAAGGAGGGGAAATCCGTCACGGGAGCAGACGCCAGTCTTGCCCTGTCATACCGGACCGGGAAGGTCCCCGCCCTGGACGACGAGACGTATTATAGCCCGGCGGACCTCGGTCTCGGGGAGATGTCGATCTGGCACGAGGCCTTGGTCAGGATCCCGATGAGGCGTCGCATTTATTACCTGGAGATCCTGCGACGAGGTGAGAAACTGACCTCGCCCCCGAGGGTTCACGTCGGGACCATTCATTCGGTGAAGGGCCGGGAGGCCGACAATGTGGTTCTGCGGGCGGACATGACAGCCCGGACCTGGCGGAGTTATGAACTGGATGCGGACCCCGAGCATAGGGTGTTCTATGTCGGTGCCACCCGGGCACGGAAGAATCTCTACCTCGTGCAGCCCCAGAGTGTGTGGGCGTATGATCTTTGACGATGGACGGACGAAAGGCCAGGAAACAACCGCGACGATATTGGGCCGGGGACCCGATCGGGTGTCGTGTCGTGTTGCGTTATCTCGGGATCAGACCGACAAAACTCGATCCACGAGTTAGCAAGGCCGATCAGCATATTTACAGGGTCCAGTGTATGGAATGCGGGGAGGTTGAGATCAGGGAGCAGTATGAACTCAGGGGACTGAAAAAGCCTCGTTACTGTGCCAAGTGCCCCCCGCGTGTTCGACGAAGACTCAGACGAGGGAGGAGTCAACGTCGGTATGCTGAACCTGTTCGGGTTGTCTATGTGAGACCGGACGAACCCGAGGCGCTATGGCATTTGTGGATCCACACGAACGTCCTGCGGGCGAGGTCGTGGGATTCGGTTCCGCTAGAGCTGAGATTTGATTCAGAAAGGCAGAGAAAGGAGAAAGACGATGGTGCTGGTTTGTTGTTGGGACCCTGAATATTATGTCGAACTGTCTCCGCCCGAGGTACTGGTGACCAGTGTCGGGACGGAGCGGTGCATCGAGTGCGGTGAACTGATTCATGTCGGGGTCGAGCATTATTTCGTTCGGCAATGGTTTTACGATGACGACGGCGACGAAATCGAGAAGGGTCAGCAACGATGCTGTGAGGCGTGCGGGGATCTGGCGTTTACGATCCTTGAGCTGGGCTATTGTTGGTCCTACGGTGATTTGCGAGAAGGTATCAGAGAGATGAACCTAGACGAAGGGAGGTTAATGAAATGAAACTGAACAGACGATCGTTTTTGAAGTTCCTCGGGGTTGGTGCAACCGCCGCGGTTGTTCCGAAGATCGAGGCGAAGGAGCCAAAACCTGAGATCACACACGCGGAGCCGATTGTTCGGCCCCTGTCGGTTCAGCCGTCCGATGCTTATCTGATTCAAGCCTATGCAACGGCGTGCCCGACGATGACAATGGAGACGCGGTGGGTGACCGTCGTCGACGGCAATCCGTGTTATATCGAGGCCCGTGAAGCGCAGATGAGGATTCGGCGATGAAGACTTATGTCACCTTTGGACAAGAGCATGCACACTCGATAAACGGCAAAACTTTCGACAAGGACTGCGTGGCAGTCATCGAGGCCGACGGTCCCGCCGATGGTCGTCGCAAAGCGTTCGAGTACTTCGGCCCGAAGTTCTCCTTCGAATACTTTGAGGACGAATGGGACGAGAGCAAGATGGCCTATTACCCCCGGGGATATATTCCGGTGGAGGGTGCGACGAAGTGAAAAAGATCGTCCTGGTCGAGGGTTGGTTCGATGAGTTGACGCAGTAGGACCGTGACTGGTTCGCCCGGCTTCGTCGAGAGTACGGGCGGATCCATGTCGCTTTGTGGCCCGGTGGTCGGACCCCGGTCGAAGTACGCCGGGCGGCGATTGCACAGATCCCCTATGTCTGGGACGTACACATAGGCCGGGCGGAAGACATTCTTCCTTGGCTACAACAGGAGGAGTCGGACGCCCTAATTCGTCAGGCTTCGAGAAGGACCCCGGTTTTCGATGCCGTCGAACCGGTACAGCAGGACTTATTCATGAAAGGAGAAAGAGTTGATTGAAAGAGTTGTTATGACGTAGACGTAACTGCTCGCCCTCGATCTTTCCGGACCGCAAGGCGAGGCCCGGTTTGACCGTATGGTTAACAGTGCCTCTATGACTGTGCAGGGAACCTGGTATGCGTTGGGTACTGATGAGAAAGAGAAAGACCTGAAAATACGATTCACTGTTCTTGCCTTTATCATCGACGCCCTGGAGGCTTCTGATCAACAGACGAAGGACGGGGTCCGTCAAGCGTTGGTAAAACGTCTTCAATTCGCCACGAAAGCAAAGAGAGAACTTCGGCCGAGTCATTGACGGGGGATCAAATATGCCAGACGAAAAAACGAAAGTTCGTTTTATAGACATACTTCTCGAAATGTTAACCGACGAGGACGCCGTCGAGAACTTCGACCGTCTGCTAAGTCTCTCGTCAAAGGTGTCTCTGGGCATGTATGAAACTGTGCCCAAGGAGATGGAGGAAAACTATCGAGGCGAGATTTTGGCCTTCGCTTTTCTCCCGTATCTCCTCGATGTGATACACGAGAAACTGAAACCAGGAACGAAAGCTGCGATCCTTGAAGCTTTGCGAAAGGACGTCGATGAGATGGCGGCCAAGGTCTCGGGCTAGGGGCGTGACATGGATCAACACGGTCACTTATTAGAGATCCTGCGAGAACCGGGAGGCGCGAGGCATTTCCAGAATGTGCTCGACAGTGTTCATCGGGAGGCCTTGAGGAATTTTGCCAGGATATATCAGAACGGCGAAGGGGATCCGATGGACACGGCGGTCGCTGGGATCCTGGTGATGTTCACTGAATACTTGCACGGCACTCAAGCCCAGGAACGGTGGCAGGTGATGCGGGGATTCATGCAACACTTGGAAAAGAAGTCGAGAGAGTTTTCACATTAAAGGAGGATTAGAGATGGGCTTTCAACCAGGGCAAAGCGGTAACCCTAAAGGCAGACCGAAGGGATCGAGGAACAAGCCGAAGGAGCCGGCCCCGATCGATCCGGTCATCGACATACTGAGGAAAACACTGGAGCGGTGTCAGGACGAACGAGCCCAGGCAACCCGGGAGGTGGCGATCCTGAGGAACCGAGTCGGGACACTGGAGAACGCCCTCCGGGAGATCTTTCTGATGGACGAGGCCGATGTGGCCAGGGTCGCCGAGATCGTCAATCGAGTCCTGAGGTTCCCGGCATGAAGTTTATCGCCCAGGCAAAATCCACGGGTCGGTGCGTCCTCAAGGAGTGTCAGATCCCAGGGTCCCGGATTTATGAGGGGAAAGGTTATCGATATCTAGCCTGCTCGATCGTTCACGCGGAGGAAGCGGAGCGGCTAATTTTTCAGAAATTCAAGGAGATGGATGCCGAGGCAGAAAAAAGTGCCGGCTGACTATTTACAACGGTATAAAGTGCGGCTATTATTCTTCCTAGGTGGGTAGTAAACACCCGCGAACTGTAGGTGTTTACAACGCACTAAATGGTAGTACAATGTACCTGCCGGAGGCTGAACCCCGGCATAGCCTAACCTAGAAAGGAGAAGACAATGCAAGCTTATCTCGTAAACACCAAAACTCGGAAGATCGTCGCCTTGTATAACTCGGTCGAGGATGCGAACACTGCTGGTCAAAATTCCAAGATCGATTATGATGTCATCACCGATGGCGAAGACCTCGGTCGATTCACCGCCGCCGACATCGTCGGGTTCTATAACTCGATTATGCCGAAGGGTCGGGAGATGAAGGGACGGTTTAAGTCGAAGAGTGACGGTGCGAGGAGATTGTTCAATGCCCTGTCCGCCGCCGGCATTAAGATGTCGAACGTGAAGGTTCCTGTCGCGAAGCAGAAGAAGGCCCCGGCCGGAACGTTGAACGTCCACGGGATCACCTTCCAGTCGGACGGGATCATTTTCAAGATCCATCAGCTGGCGGAGTCTCTGTATAAAAAGCACGGGAAAAACCTGAAGCGGCGCATGTTCCTTGAGGCCGGTCTGGAGCAAGGTTATAACCATTATACCTTGACCACGCAGTGGCAACGGTGGAGGAGTAATCGGCAGATCGGATAAACCAAGCGAACATCGTTAACTAACCCGCCCCTCTTAGCAGGGGCGGTTCTTTTTTTATGGGAGGACAAGTATGTATGTAACCAAGCGAATGCGCACAGAGACCGGGCACCGGTTGGTCGATTATGACGGGCGGTGCGCCCATCTTCACGGGCATAGTTATCTCTGGGAGGTGACCGTCCGGTCTCACGGAGATCCGGTCGATTATCGTGGCATGGTTGTCGACTTCAAGGACTTGAAGGACGTCATGATCAAAGTCCTCGATCCTTTGGATCACTGCATGATCCTCCACGGTGAAAAAGATCCCCTGGTCCGTCTCGCACAGAGCAATGAAATACTTTTGACCGACATCCTGGCCCCGAGCAATGCCGACGTTCATCGACGGGTCTGGCTTGTTCCGTTCAACCCTACCGCGGAGAACCTGGCGAAGTGGGCCTTTGACGAGATCCAGAACCACCTCCCCGCCCCGATCAGTGTCACCCGTGTCCGGGTCTGGGAGACCGCCGACTCCTGGGCCCAGTGGGGCAAGTGATGTTCGGGAAGAACCCACGCCGCAAACAAGAGTTGAATCCGTTTCTCTGGGTCACGAGTATCTTTCAGACGATACAGGGCGAGGGTCCATGGGCCGGTAGTCCCGCAGTTTTCGTTCGACTGGCCGGGTGCAATCTCGCCTGTTACTGGTGCGACACTCAATTCGAGACGGGAATGTATTACACGGCCGACGAGGTGGCGAACCTGGTGGACAATGTCCGGTCCCCCGGCACGCAGCTGGTCGTCATCACCGGAGGCGAACCCTTCCGACAGGACATTCGTCCCTTGCTGGTTAGACTCGCGGAGAGGACCTATAACGTCCAGATCGAGACCGCGGGTACTCTCACCCTGCCGGACTTCCCCTGGAATTACTGTGAGCTTGTGGTGAGTCCTAAGACCGGCAAAGTACACCCCGACATATGTCAGCGAGCAATCGCCTGGAAGTATATCGTCGCCCATGGAGACGAGGACCCGGTCGATGGTCTGCCGTTCATGTCGACGCAGGTCGAAGGAAAAGACAGCCGGATTGCTCGACCTCCTCCTGATTGGGTTAATAACCTGGCCGAGATTTATGTCCAACCCCGAGACGATTATTCCCAACAAAAGAACAAACGCAACGTCGATCATGCCGTGCGGATCTGTTTGAAATACGGCTATCGGCTTTCTATCCAGGTGCATAAAATCATAGGAGTAGACTGATGTCGAAATGCGTCGCCATCTATAGCGGTGGCATGGATTCCCTGACCCTGATCCATTACCTGTTACATCAACGACTGGACGTGCATGCCTTGTCGTTCGACTATGGTCAGCGCCATGCAAAGGAACTCAACTATGCGAGAAAGGTCGCTTACGAACTGTGCATTCCCCACTTCGTCGTCGACCTGAAATCGATCTGTCCCTTGTTGTCCGGTTCGGCCCTGACCTCCCCGGGGATCGACGTCCCGGAAGGACACTATGAGGAGGAGAGCATGAAGGCGACCGTGGTCCCTAACCGGAACATGATCATGCTCTCGGTCGCCATCGGCTATGGCGTGAGTATTCAGGCCCCGGTCGTTTATTTCGGGGCACACGCCGGAGACCATGCGATCTATCCGGACTGCCGAGCGGAGTTTGTCGATGCGATGAACATGGTCTCGGATATCGCTAATTATCAGCCCGTGGCCGTCAAGGCCCCGTTTATAGAGATGGACAAGGGGGACATCGCCATCATCGGCAAGGAGCTGGGCGTGGACTACTCCCGGGCCTGGACCTGTTACAAGGGACTGGATAAACCCTGCGGGAAGTGCGGGGCCTGTCAGGAGCGGGCAGAAGCCATGGCGAAGGCGGGCATCGAGGAGGAAGTATAATGCGGTATCTGACCCACGACGACATCGACAAAGCGGTCCAGGACGTTGTCCCGATAATCAGGGAACAGATCGACCGGTCCTATGAGCCCGGGGCAATCCGGATCTATCCGATCCCCCGCGGGGGGATCCCGGTCGCTTATCTGATCCTGAAATACGTCAAGGAGGCCGGGGTCGTCGTCAGTTCTCCCGAGGAGGCGAATGTCTTCGTCGACGATCTGATCGACTCCGGTGCCACGTTCGAACGGTACGCCGACAGTTATCCAGAGACCCCGTTCATCACCCTCTACGATAAACGTCTCGACGAGAAACCCGAGTGGCTCGTTTTTCCCTGGGAGACATCGGACACGGGACAGCTCGACGAGGACATTCCCCTGCGTCTTCTCCAGTTCATCGGGGAGGATGTGAACCGGGGAGGTCTCCAGGAGACCCCTCAACGATTCCTCGGGGCCTGGAAACAGTGGACGTGCGGATACCATTGCCGGCCGGAGGACGTCTTGAAGACTTTCGAGGACGGGTCTGCCCGTTACGATGAGATGGTACTCGTCAAGGACATCCCGGTTTATAGTCACTGCGAACACCACCTGGCCCCGTTTTTTGGGATTGCCCACGTCGCCTATATTCCGGACAAGAGAATCATCGGCCTGAGTAAGATTCCCCGACTGGTCGATATCTTCGCCCGCCGTCTCCAGGTCCAGGAACGCCTGACGACGGACATCTCGCACAGTCTTCGAGATAGCCTCAAGCCCCTGGGCGTCGGCGTGGTCCTTCGTTGTCGTCATCTGTGCATGGAAAGTCGGGGTATTGAAAGACCAGGGACCGAGACGGTGACGAGTTCCCTGCTCGGGGTATTTATGCAGCCTGAGGTACGCCAAGAATTTATGGGACTCGTGCGATGAAGATGTATCTAGCGGCCGAACGGTTTCAGTTTTCGGCCGACGGTGGGCAACCCGAGTGGGCACAGCAGATGGACTATCTGCCAAAGTTCTGCGGGGGTGTCCGTCGTCGGTTGTTCAGTTTCTTTTATCACGGTCTGTCGAAAGACGGTCGCCGAACTGTGGGCGGTCGGTTCATTCATGGACATGGAACGACACAGGACGTTCTTTTGTCCCGGGACTCGGGCATGGATCTGTTCCTGGACAGCGGAGGGTTTACCGCCTTCACCAAAGGGGAGACGATCGGCGTCGAACAGTATGCCGAGTTTATACACCGCACGGAGGACTTTTGGACCACGGTCAGCAATCTCGACACGATTGGCGATGCGGCGGCCACATACGAGACGCAGAAAGACATGGAGTCCCTGGGCTGCGTCGTTCGTCCGGTGTTCCACGCCCGGGAGGATACGACCTGGCTGAAGAAATACCTCGACGAGGGGTATGATCACATACTGATCGGCGGGATGGTCCCCGAGTCGACTGCCTGGCTGATATCCTGGCTCGATGACCTCTGGAGTCGTTACCTGACCAACCCCGACGGGACTCCCCGGGTGAAGGTCCACGGCTTCGGACTCACCGACCAGACGTTGATGCTCCGTTATCCCTGGCACAGTGTCGACTCCTCCTCCTGGTTAATGGCCGGGGTCTTTGGGGCGTGTTCGTTTATTACACAGTCCGGATTGACGAAGGTCATCTTCTCCGAGGCGAGTCCGGAGGCCCGGAAGTTCAAAGGGTGGCATTATCTCAACCTGTCAGACATCGAGAAGAAACAGGTCGACAGGTGGCTGGAACCGACCGGGATCACGGCTCAACAATGCACAGAGCACTACGGTTACCGGGATCTGGTCAACGCCATGACGTTCCAGAGGCTCGAAGAATACTGTCCGGTGCAGTCATTCAAGAAACCGACGAGGGGTCTGTTCGATGATCATTGATGCCCTGAGCAAAGTCTATGGTGCGGTGGCGGAGAAGGACATCGTCCCGATCTTGACGCACTTCCACCTTTACGAGGGGCGGATCCAGGGGACGAACGGGAGGCTCTGCATCGATACGCCCTGTCCGGAGATCTCGGGCCTGGATGTCACCCTGCCGGCCGAGAGTTTCATGAAGGCGGTCAAGGTCCACGAGCATGATCCCAGTCTCTCAATCAAGGACCATTCTCTGATCATTCGGAAGAACCGGTTCAGGGTGAAACTCCCCCTCGGTGAGCATGACACCTTTCCCAGGGTATCCCCAGACGGAATATATTTTCCCCTGAGAGGAGATCTGCTTAACGTGTTTCGTCGTCTGCGTCCGTTCATCGCCCAAGTCGCTACCCGACCTTGGGCGTGCGGGATCCTCCTCGACGGAGACTATGCCTATGCGACAAACAATCAGTGCATCGTCCGTCACCCGGTACACTGGGAAGGACGGGCGAATGTCCCAGGGTTCGCCGTCGATGAGGTGGTTCGGATAAACGAGGACCCCGTGGAGGCGTGTGTTCAGGAAAACGGCATCTTTCTCCGGTGGACTGACGACACTTGGCTTCACACGGTTCTTTTTACTCAGGAGTGGCCCGACGTCGCCCCGTTCTTCGAGACCCCGGCCGAGAATCAGTTGACCAGTCCGATGGATCTGTCCCGGGCGGTCCACACGGTCGGGCAGTTCTGCCAGGAGAAACGACAGAAACGGATCTATTTCAGGAACGGGAAAGTCTGCACAGAGGACGGGGAGCACAGTGCCGAGATCGAGGGGTTCGACCTTCCCGATGCTGTGTTCGATTTGGACATCCTCCAGAGTGTTCTCGACTGTGCGTGTGTCGTGGACTTCGACTGTTATCCTGAACGCATCCCGTTCTCGGGAAACGGGATCGACGGGGTGTTCATGGGGTTGAGAGAGTGACGGGCTTTTTCTGGGAGGAGATCCCGGACACCCCTCGACGAGGGGAGATCCGGATCATGCGGGAGCCCCCTCCGATCCCGGAGACGGGGTGGATCCCCCCGGCCGAATTCCCGAGACTGGACGAGGCCGAGGCGATCGCCCTGGACACCGAGACCCGGGACGAGGGTCTGAACCTGGGCCGGGGACCGGGAGATGTCCTCCCAGACGGGGGATATATCGCCGGGATCGGTGTCGGGGTTCCCGAGGGGGACCGTTGGTATTTCCCCATGCGTCACGAACGAGGGAGGAACTTCGACGTCGACCAGGTCCTGCGGTGGGCCAGGGAGGAACTCGGACGCCCTGGCCAGCCGAAGGTCGGGGCTAATCTCCTCTATGACGTTGGCTGGTTGGCCGGTGAAGGTGTCGAGGTCCAGGGACCGTTTATCGACGTCCAATATGCCGAGGCCCTCCTCGACGAGAATGCCATGACGTACGCCCTGAATTCCCTGGGGCGGAAGTACGTCGGAGAGGGGAAGACCGACGAGGTCCTCTATCAGTGGCTCTCCCAGACGTATGGCGGACGGCCCACCCGGTCGGCCCAGGCCGGGAGGATCTGGCGGGCACCGGCGACGATCGTCGGCCCCTATGCCGAGGGGGACCTGGACCTCCCCCTGAGGATCTGGGAGAAACAGAGACCCCTGATCGATGAACAAGGTCTGCGGACCCTCTTCGAGATCGAGTGCGGTTTGATCCCCCTTCTCACGGCAATGAGACGTCGAGGAGTGCGTGTGGACCTCGACCGTGTGGGTCAGGTCCAGGAAATCATCAGCGACCGGCTCCTGGCCTCTACGGAGGCCCTGGGACGTCTCGCGGGGGGTCCGGTCGATATCTGGTCTGCGGAATCCATCGCTCGGGCGTTTGACCGGGCAGGGGAACAGTATCCCCGGACGAAGAAGGGGGCACCCTCTTTCCAGAAAGGTTGGCTGGAGAACGGTCCCGAGATCGGTCGACTGGTCGCCGAGGTCCGACGGTGGGGCAAGGCCCAGGGGACCTTTATCGACGGGATGATCCGGGGACACCTGGTCGGGGACCGGATCCATGCGAGCATTCACCCTCTGAGGTCTGACGAACACGGGACCGTCTCCGGTCGGTTCTCATATTCGGACCCCAACCTTCAGCAGGTCCCGGCCAGGGACGAGGAGCTAGGTCCCCTGATCCGGTCGGTCTTCGTCCCGGACCTGGGTGATCTGTGGTGGCGGGGTTTCGATTACTCGCAGATCGAGTATCGGTTCCTGGCACATTATGCCCGGGGACCCGGGGCGGATGAAGTTCGCAATCTGTACCGGGAAAATCCGAAGACGGACTTCCACGAAACCTGTCAGGATCGGATCCGGGAAATGACCGGTCGGGACCTGGGAAGAAAACCGACCAAAAACGTCAACTTTGGCATGATCTATGGGATGGGGAAGGACCGGCTCGCGGCGAATCTGGGACTCTCTGCCGCCGTCTCGGAGGACTTCTTCGGTGCCTATCACCAGGGGGCGCCGTTCGTCAGACGTACGTCCAACGCGGTCAAGGACGCTGCGGCCGCACGGGGGTTCATCCGAACGATTCTCGGACGTCGAGCTCGGTTCGACCGGTGGGAGTCGACGAACTTTGCCCGGGCGAAAAAAGAAGGGACCTATGCGTCCCCGGACGAGATCGACGGACCCGCCCGTCGGGCCTGGCTTCACAAATCCCTTAATCGTCTGTTACAGGGCGGGGCCGCGGATGCCATGAAAAAGGCGATGCTGGATCTTTGGGAGTCCGGTGTTCTCGACGAGACGGGTGTCCCTTTGTTGACGATCCACGACGAGCTGGCGTTCTCGGATCCTGGAACACCACAATCGGAGGAAGCATTCTCCGAGGTCAAAGACATTATGGAAACAGCGGTTAAACTGAAGGTCCCGATCTTCGTCGATGATGAGGTCGGTCCGAACTGGGGGGAGGCGGCATGAAGTATTACATCAAAGAGCATGGAGAAACACGCCAGGAGGCATCTATGGTCCCCGCTCAACAGTACGAGGGGACGGATCCACGTTATCACGCGGAAGAGGCGGCCGAGTGGGACTTTAACAACCGGGACGGGTGGGAATATTCGTGGCCGGTGACGTTCACGATCATCGACGACAATGGAGTCGAACACGACTATCTAGTCGAGTGCGAACCTGTCCCCTCTTTTTACGCAACCAAGAAAAAGGCGTGACATGACCAAGACCACAGAGGAGAAAATCAACGCCTATGCCCGACTGGTCACGATCAACGCGATCAGTAAGGCCAGGGTCGAGTCGAATCCGGGGCCGTATATCAAGGCGGCCCTCGATCAGGCTCACCGTTATCGACAGGCCCTTGAACAAGCCCGCCAGGCGTTGGCCGGGGAGGTCGTCATCGAGGAGGTGGACAGATTCATTCCCCTGGAATATCGAGGTATCCGAGAGGAGGCCCTCGCCCGAAACCGGGCGGCCCAGGACATCATCAACGAGGCACTATCAGAAAGGAGAAAGAGATGAAAACACTGCACGATCATTGGCTGGTTTATCGGGAGGTTGTCCTGCCCACAGATTTTACCGAGCAGCAGGTCGAAGACGTCGAGAGGGCGTTCTTCGCCGGGGCGGTGGCGAACTTTAATCTGATCATGACCGCGGCCGGGGAAAACGACAAAGAGAAGGTCACAAACCTGTCGCAGGAACTATCTGATTATTCGGAGAATATTGTCAGAAAGGCGATGGTGGAGACAGCGATGAACATGATCCGTAGAATGGAGGAGTAATCGTTTACACGGCAGTCAACAGGATTTATAATCCTATAAATCCCGTGCCCGGTGGAGGGTTAGATGAGGACGAGGAGGAAAGAGAGACTTTTCATTGCCTGGCGACGGGAAAAAATCCGGCGTACTGGATCCGCCCGAGGATCCCCTGGGATTAACGAGTTGAGACACTACACCGAGGCCCAGGATCTCACGTATGGGGAAGAGTGTCTCCTTCTCCGACGTCGTCTCGGGTACTCGACCGCGACTGTCCCGTCGATCGTCGGGATCTCGCACGTCACGGTGATCCGGATCGAGAAGGACGAGGTCGAGGACCGTCACGGATACAGGGACATGCTGAGGCGTCGCTGGGAGATGGTCGCCTCCGAACATCCCTCCCGATCAAAGGTCCGGATCAGGAAGGCGCTGGAGAACTTCGGAAAGAAAGATGAAGAGGAGGAAGATTAATGCCGAACCACTTTGTCTCGGCTGTCTGCGAGGGCGAGATCTGCCGGTGCGGAAAACCGGCGACGCATAAGGTCGCGGAGGTGATCCTCGACTGGGGCGATCCGGAACGTCGCCACGAGTTGACCTCCTACGTCTGCTGTGAGCACTTCGCCTGGCTTATGGGATCGACTGCACCCTGTTACAAACGAGAGGAGAACTAGATGGAAGAATTGATTGTTGTCCTGGACATTTCGGGATCGATGAAGGAAAAGGCCAAAGAGGCCAAGATCGGTTTTAACCAATTCATTCAGGAACAGAAAAAGGTCGGAGACGCCAACCTGACCGTGATCTTTTTCGACGACCGGTTCGACGTCATGTATGAGGGCCGGCTCTCTCAGTATCCGCCGCTTTTCACCTATCCATGGCGGGGGATGACTCGACTGCTGGACGCCATCGGGAAGACCTTCGAACATGTTCGTGATCGGTTTACCCGGGAGAAACCTGGCAAGGTCACCCTGGCAGTTCTGACCGATGGCTTCGAAAACGATTCCCGGGTGTTCACGACCGAGACAGTTGCCGACCTGATCAAGGAACATCGGGAAAAGTACGGATGGAGTGTCGTCTTCCTCGCCGCTGACCAGGACGCCTGGGATACGGCCCAGCACTTGAACATCGGCCGACATGAAACGCACAGTTATGACTCAGTTGATACAGTTAAAGGATTCGGGACCTTTTCGCACGCCGTCACGGAATCAAGGACCCGAAACTGATCACTGGCCCTCGCCCGGGGGGCCTTTTTCCCGGGCAACTTGATAGGAGAAAGACAGATGTCACGATTCGAAAGCGAGCAATTTTTGCTCTGCGTCATGGGGATCGATTCGATTCCGGAGATCACAATCAAGGAGGGTGAAGTCCTTCAGGTGTCCGACGACGGCGGGGATAAAGTCCGTCTCGTCGAGCGTCCCGACGGTGGCTGGTATCCGGTGGCACATTTCACGGAACACGACCCGATTTTTGAGGAAGGCGAAAAAGTTATTGCCCTGACTGACGATGGAGTCGTTCCGGGCCGGGCGTATACCGTTGTGGGCTATGACGACGACCACGACATCGAGATCGAGGAAAAGGAGGGATATTTTAACGCGTGTTATTTTATCTCCGCCGACGGGCCGACTCGACAGTGGGCAGAGAAAAAGGCGCGGGTTGGAAAATTCCGGCACCACGAAAAAGTCCTGTGCAACCATGATTATGGCAGGGAAGGTTCTATAGATTACTGTCGTAAAGGTCAGGAGTATACGATCGTAGGCCAGGACAATGAACGCTCGGAGCCTCAGGTCCGACTCGCGGAACGGGAGAATGGAGGCTGGTATCCTGCGGCCTGGTTCGACAAGATCGAGACCAAGACCGAGACCGAGGAAAGTGGCGACAGTGCCGACATCACCCGGGCGATCAATGTGACTAGTCCCTAGCGGATTGGGTTGACAGAAGGAGACCTTCGCCAGGGATGGCCCCTTACAATGGAGAGAGAAAGACATGAAGATGAACGACTGGGTCGTCTGCAAAGACGATGAAAATGCCCGAGGGGGACTTGTCCACGGTGAACTTTACAGAATTATAGAAGCCGACAGTGCGAGCATACGGGTCGTCGACTGGTCTGGTGAATTTTGTCGACAGAACCCGGATCACGACCGCGGGACCAGGTGGTCGAAACATCGCTTTCACGTCGTACAGCAGGACGGGGAGATATTGGAGGGCGACCTGATTCGTTCCTCGATGATGGGCATCACATGGAAATATCACCAACCGATCGGAAACGAGAAGATTCGTCTGCTATTCCCCGATTCGGTCGTGATGAGAGAACGGGCACGGGAGGTCCTCAAGAATGCTGCCTGGGTAGGTGTCACCGACGCCCATCGGGTTAAAAAATATTTTGAAGAAAGCGACGCCCCCGGAGAACCGTTCGTAAAACACGACTGGGTCATTTGCGTCGACGATCGTCATACAGCTCTACATCGTGGAGATTGTATGCGAGTCCTTGAGGCGACCGATGCGACTGGCATCGTAACCGTGACTCACCACGGACACCCCGATGGTCTCAAATGGAAGGCATCCCGGTTCCGTCGGGTACAGGGCGCGGGTGTCTATTACGAGGGCGACCTGGTCGTGTTCAAGAACGAACGCGTCGAAGTCCTCAAGACAACAGTCCATCGTGTGGATTTTATTGACTATGTGAAGGATCCTCGATCGACTTGTTTCCGGGAGGCGTGCAACGAGGCCCTGGCAAAGACGGCCAATTATGCGAATGTGAACGATGCGGAGCCGCGGGTGGACGGGACCGAAACTGGGCGGATTTATCAGACCGTCAAGGCCCACGGGATCGAGTGCGACGAGCGCGATTTCAAAATGATCGACGCCGATGGACCTCCAGACCCGGAGCCGGTTGAACCGTACGACTGGGAGGGGGCCGCCGCCTTTGTTCAGGCAGTCAACATCACGGCCGACGCCGGAGTGAATTCTGGCTTCCCCTATGACCCGAACGAGGACTGCACACGCTTTGTCCCGGGGAGGCGGAAATGAACCCGCACCACGGAGCCAAGAATTTCGACGAGACGATCGCCCATGCCTTACAGGAGGCGATTAGAGATGGACTTTGTCCCGAGAAGTATCCGAAGGGGAAGATCTCCGAGACGGACGACGGGGCCGTCGGTATGGCGATCGCCGCACACGGGGACAAGGTGATCGTCCACTTCGCCGGACCCTGCACCTGGATCGGCATGGGCCCCGAGGACGCCATGCTGTTCGCCCAGGGGCTCATCGACAACGCCCGGCACGCACGACTCTACATCGAAGAGAAAGGAGAAACAGATGACTGAGACAGAGACGCAGACCACGATGACCCCCGCGGAGGTCATTGCTTTAATGGAGACCAGTCAGTCCGAACGGGAGTGGCGGAAGAACTGTAACGAGGTCAAACGCCGGTGCGGTGGGGACTATCCCGACTTCTGGTATGAGGAAATCCTCGCCTCGGGTGTTGGGGAGCAGATAATGAATCGCTGGGGTGGTACAACAAAGATAAGGGTGCATCGCGGACCACTTCCCGAACCTCCGCAACGAGAACAAATCAGTCAAGGATTCCGTGAGGCACTCACCGAACGGGCCGGGCTCGGGTGGAACAACGCCGAAGAACGCCAGGCCTGGTTCGAGGCAATCAAGGACCTGGTCTATGGTGAATATAAGGACCGGATCCTGGACGTCTTCGGTGCCCCCGACGACAACGGGTTCGGGATCCTTTTCGAGGACTCCTCGATGTTCATGTTCTGCGATCCAAAAGATGAGCAGGTGATAATGGAACAGGCGAAGGCGAAACTCAGGGCCTCGAAATTGGTCGGGATCTTGTTTGAGAAGCTGGGGATCACGCCGGACTTTATTGCCGAGGTTATCAGGGAGACCCGACAAGAGGAGGAGAAAGACCCGTGAGACATGATGCTGCGGAGCATCTCCAGGGGATGGGCGTCAAGATCGGCGACGTCCCCTGCGACGGTTGCACTCGTTGTTGCTCCCGGGATCTCGTTCGACTTCTCCCGGACGAGGACCCGGATCAATATCTGACAGAGGCCCATCCGTTCCTCGAAGCTAGAATGCTGTCCCATAAGGCCGACGGGTCTTGTATTTATCAAGGCGAGGACGGGTGTTCGATCTGGGATCGTCGTCCTCGGATGTGTCGCGAGATGGACTGCCGATTGCTCGCCTACACATTTTCGAAAGGAGAGGCCCAGAGACTCGAAAAACAGGGTGCCCTGCGAATTGACGTCTGGGTTCGGGGCCGCGAACTCCTAAGGGAAAAACTGCACTGTGTCCCCTCTTGAAGATCCGTTAACCTGTTTCCTGGCCGGGATCGCTGTCGGTGTTGCGGTTTCGGTGTTTATTGTATCGATGAACGAGTTCTGGAGGTAATGATGACAGGAACGCGCCGAGACGAGTTGGCGAGACAATTTCGCCGATACCATCGGGACCACCCCGAAGTCTATGACCTGGTGAAGAGGTTCACCTTCGACCGGATTCACAAGGGGTTCAAAAACTACTCGATCAACTCGATCTTTGAGCGCATACGATGGGAGACTGCCACGCCGAAGTATGGGGTGCGGGAGTTCAAACTGAGCAACAACCATCGAGCATTCTACGCCCGGTTGTTCATGAAGGACTTTCCCCAGTACGGGGAGTTTTTTCGTCTTCGTCGTCAGACGAGCCGGGATCAGCCGGCAGGGGGATTCCCCCCGTTGACGCCCCAGGACTTCGGAGACAGCCGGGGCGGGATGATGGAGCAGGGGAGCCTGTTCGAATGAGTATTGAACAGCTCGCCCTCTTGGCCCTGATCGGTTTTGCCGTGGGCCGGGCTGTCCGATACGCACTTATGTATTACCTAAATAAACGGGAGAAATAGATGACAAGATTGCACGAGGTCCTGGCCGTCGAAGCGAGCAAGGAGAAGACGGCCGGGAAACTGATCAACGAAGCGAAAAAGACGTTCGGAAAGGAAAGCCACTTTCAGGGTCTTTCTCGCAAACTGACGATGTTCCGGGACGAGGACAAGAAATCGAACCTGGAAGAGCATCAGGCACTCACGACGACCGTCGACGAGAAACTGGAATATATTTGCCCGTTTATCGGGGACTGGTTGGACGTCGTACTCACGAAGGAGTTGACCAACCAGGAGGCCAGGTCCCCGATCATCTTCCAGGGGGAGAACGGAGAAGACATCACAGTGACCGATCCCCTCCCGGCGACGTTCCTCCTGGGCCTGGAGACGAAACTGGGACGTCTCAGGGAGTTATACGAGGCGATCCCCACCCTCCCCCCGGGGGTGGACTGGATCGAGGACGAGAAGGAGCGAGAGGGCGTCTGGAAGACGAAACACGACCAGATCCAACTGAAGACGCGAAAGGATATCGATTTTCGCAAGGTTGTCGATGCCACCAAGGAACACCCCGCCCAGGTCAAGGAGGTCCCGATCGTCCAGGACATCGGAAGATATGTTACAACGTTGTATAATGGGATGATGACCCCGAAGGAAAAGGCACTCCGGATCGCCAGGATCGATGAGGTCCTTCAGGCCGTGAAGAAGGCCCGGATGCGGGCGAACTCGGTCGAGGTCAACGAGGCGAAGATCGGGCGGTCGTTGTTCGGTTACATCAACGAGGGTATGTGGTACAGATGAGCCCGAAGGACAAAGGAAGACACTCAGACCGGACGATCGTGCCCGGTCCGTCGGTGAGTGGCCGGGCGCACAGGAGGTTCTCCCCTGTCGACCCGGAGGGATGGCCCGATCGTCGGTATCAATGTGACGACTGCGGGGCCGTGGGGATCCTCTCGGATCTGATCCGGGAGTTTGGTTGTCAACCCACAAGCAAGTCGAGGGTGAAACGACTCTCGACCCAGAAAGCCAGAAAGGAGAAAGACCATCAAATTGAAACGGGAGAGAAACATGATGCGCTTTAATACTCTGGTCGGTCTTGCCGCCGTCCTTTCACTGACGGGATGCGGGCAGGCGGTCGAAGTCCCTCCGGCTCACGTTGGGAAGATCTTGACGAAAAACGGCTATGCGCCGGACACGATACCGCCCTCGAAGTTTCGACTGCCGGCCTGCTGGGCCTACTGTGACAAACTGGTCCTCCTGGAGGTCAGTGACTCGATGCTCCAGGAGTCGATGCCGAACCTTTTTATGCCACTCGATAAACTGAAGCTCGAACAGTTCGAGATCCGGGGCACGTTCTCGATTCCCCGTGAGGACAAGGCGATCAACGCGATCTTTGATCGGATCGTGCCGACCGAGCTTTCGGATCGGATCTGGAAGATCTCCGCCGCCGTGGTCTATCAGACCTACGGGGAACAAGCGGTGCGGGGTGTCGCCCGGAGCGAGATTGTAAAACACAAGATTCCCGAGGTACTCGCCCAGAGGGAATCGATTGGTTCGGACCTTCACGTGGCCATCGAAAAGAAACTCAAGGACACGAAAACACCGATCCGGATCACCCGGTTCGAGATTGCGAAGGCTCTTCCCCCGGAGGTGATCGTCAACGCTCAGGAGGCCGCCAAACAGCGAGAGATCGACATTCAGAGGGCGGAGGCCGACGCCCAGGTTCAACTCGTCGAGGCCGAGCGTGCCCTGGAGGTGGCGAAGAAGGATCGACTCGTCGAGCGGGAGAAGGCCGAGGCGATCGCTGAACAGAACGAGATCGCCGCCGCATCAATCACGCCCCAGCTCCTCGCCTATCGAAGGATTGAGGCTGCCGAGCGGATCTATGCGACTTTGGCCGCCTCAAACAACACGATCATCGTGCCGGCCGATTCGGCGACGTTCGACAATATCGTCGACGATGCGGTCCTGGCAAAGATGCTCGGGAAGGAGCTGAGAAAGTGACAGTCGAGACCCAAATTCAGAACCTCGGTTTCTTGATTGGGATGATGTTCCTCTCGCTTGTCCTGATCTGGGTCCTGGTGTACTTCATTCGAAAAGTAGCTCTTTCGGGAGGAATGCCGTCGTTTGCGAAGATGGCCAATGTCCTCGGCTCGATCGCCTCGATCATTGTGGTTTTTGTCGGGATGATCGGGGCTTTCAGTGCCGCAGGACCGAGGTTGGCCCTGGACCCTGCGATGGCTCCCCCCGCTCAGGAGATCGAGGAGACCGGGGAGACCCCTGTCTTGATCGAGGAGGTTGACCGACGGGGAACCTGGGACCGTGGGAGCCGGTTAGAGAGTGAGCAAGAGAGGTGATCGATGACCCCGGGACGCTCGCTGTGCGATGTGGGAGAAGGCACTGCAGCGTGCATACTCTACCGATCGTGCGTCTCGGGGTCCGCCCAACAACCAACGACAGAAAGGAGAGAAAGATGAAGCATCCATTTAAGGTGGGAGACCCGGTAATCTGCGTCAAGCGCAGGGGATATTTGATCGACGGACAAAAATATCTTGTTACCAGTGCCCATTATGCTGCGGATGGGATCACGCCGATGATCAGTGTCGACCATAACACAGAGGGTTTTTATGCGAAGCGGTTCGAGCTCTATGATCCGAACGCGGCAATGATCGCCGCCGACGGAGACCCTCCTGATCCAGTTCTTGAAGAGGATGAGGACCATGTTATCGAGGACGAGGCTCTGGTCGATGCCGTGGGGAAAACATAAGAGGAGGTAAAGATCAACGACTCCGCTGCGTGCAGTCGCCCCGGCACTGGGTTTTCTCCATGGCCCGGTGCCGTGCGCAGCGGGG
>JAAUXW010044177.1_pt1 | contig 22191 bp, 14 predicted proteins | sample 7278141 | NCBI WGS metagenome assembly JAAUXW01 (sample SAMN14350115, study PRJNA611818) | marine sediment metagenome | isolation source: surface marine sediment (2.1m) | place: French Polynesia: Moorea | collected 2018-08
TGTCGCCGGGCTGCTCGGACATCGCCTCGTAGTCGAGCGTTCGGCCGTCGAGCCGCGGTGGCGTGCCCGTCTTCAGGCGCGCCACCTTGAACGGCATCTCCCGCAGGCGCGCGGCCAGCGCGTTCGACGGTGCGTCGCCCGCGCGGCCACCGGCTTTCTCGGTTCGGCCGATCAGGATGCGCCCGCCGAGGAAAGTCCCCACGGTCAGGACTACGGTGTCAGCGTGGAATTCAAGGCCCTGGCCCGTGACTACCCCGGCCACGCGATCGCCCCTGACGATGAGGTCATCGACGGATTGCTGGAACACGGCAAGATTCGGCTGATTCTCCACGGCAGCTCGGACGGCGCGCCGGTACAGCTCGCGGTCGGCCTGTGCGCGGGTCGCCCGCACGGCGGGGCCTTTGCTGGCGTTGAGCGTGCGGAACTGGATGCCCGCGCTGTCGATGGCGCGCGCCATCGCGCCGCCCAGCGCATCGATCTCGCGGGTCAGGTGGCCCTTGCCGATGCCGCCGATGGCGGGATTGCAGCTCATCTGCCCGAGGGTCGCGATGCTGTGCGTTATCAGCAGCGTGCGGGCGCCCGAGCGCGCGGCAGCCAGGGAGGCTTCCGTACCGGCGTGGCCGCCGCCAATGACAATGACATCGTAGTGCTCGGGCATGCTCGTTTTCCCGGTTCGGCCGCAGCCGCACCTTCAAGGGGCGCGATTCTAATCCCTTGTGCCCGGGCGTTGCCACTCAGGCTTAAGCAAAAACTTTACTATCTACAGGGCTTTGGCCAAGATAGCCCGCTGTTTTTATGCCGGTCTGCCGCATGCTCCGAACCTCAGCCGTATCCCTGGTCGCACTGGCGTTGCTGGTCACGGCGATGCCCGCGCGTGCCACGACGCTGGAGCTCAGCGAATGCCGCATCAGCGCCGGGCCTGGGTTTCCCGGCATCAAGGCCCGCTGCGGCACGATGGCAAGGCCCGAAAACCCGGCGGACCCGGCGTCGGAGGAGATCACCCTGCGCGTCGCGGTCGTGGCTGCGCTGAACCTCGAGCCGGCGACGGATCCGGTCGTTCCGCTCGCCGGTGGGCCGGGCCAGGGGTCCGTGCAGTTCTACGCGCTGTACGCGAACGCGTTCGAGCCCTTGCGGCGCAACCGGGACATCCTGCTCGTCGACCAGCGCGGCACCGGCGAATCGTCACCCATGGAATGCCCCGTCGACGTCGACGTGGTCGCCGGCGAGTACTCCACCGAGGAGACGGTTGCGTACATGGAGGACTGCCTGTCCGGGCTTCCGCACGACGCGCGGTATTTCACGACCAGCGTTGCAGTGACCGACCTGGACGCGGTCAGGGAAGCCCTGGGCTACACGGCGCTGAATGTCTACGGTATTTCCTACGGCACGCGCGTGGCGCAGCACTACGCGCGTCGCTACCCCGACACGACGCGCACCGTTGTCCTCGACGGCGTTGTGCCGCCGCAGCTGGCGCTCGGCCCCGAAATCGCGACGGAGAGCCAGAAGGCCATCGACAGGGTGATCACCCGCTGTACCGCCGACGCCGCCTGCGACGAACGCTTTCCGAATCTCGACGCGTCGTTTTCACGGCTCGTCGCGCGCCTGCGCAACGACGCCGTGCTGGTCGACGTACCGCACCCGAACACGGGCCGGCGTGAGGAGATGCGCTTCGGCACCGGCGAGTTCGCGGGCGCCGTCCGGCTTCTCGCGTACCACCCCAACTCCATTGCCTTGCTGCCGCTCATGATCCACGAGGCGGCCAGCGGAAACTTCGAGCCGCTCGCCTCGCAATACCGACTGACGGTCATCGGCCTGATGGAAGCGCTGTCGCTCGGCATGCACAACAGCGTCATGTGCACCGAGGACGTGCCGTTCTACGACAACACGACGATCGACTACGAAGCGCTCGCCGCGACGTATATGGGCACGCTGCAGCTCGATGCGCTGCAAGCCATTTGCTCTATCTGGCCGGCGGGCCCGCTCGATCCGGGGTTCAGGACGCCGCTCGAAACCGACATCCCGGTATTGCTGCTCTCCGGTGACGCCGACCCGATAACCCCACCCCGTTATGCCGATCTCGCGGCCGTCGGTTTGAGCAACGCGCGCCACCTGGTCGGCAAGGACCAGGGCCACGGGCAGATTCCGGTGGGCTGCACGTCACGCCTGGTCGCATCGTTCGTCGATTCCGCGGACCCTGGCTCGCTCGAGGCCGATTGCCTGGAACGCAGTTTCGTGATGCCGTTCTTCCTCGACTTCGCGGGCCCCGAGCCATGATCCGCGTCGAAGGCCTGCACAAATCCTTCGGCAAGGTGCGCGCCGTTCGCGGCGTCAGTTTCGACGCGCCCAACGGCAAGATTACCGGCCTGCTGGGCCCGAACGGCGCCGGCAAATCGACGACGCTGCGTATCCTGTACACGGTGCTGCGGCCGGACGAGGGGACGGCGACGATCGACGGCGCGGACGTCGTCACCGACAGCCTCGATGCCCGGCAGCGCATCGGCGCACTGCCGCACGGCGCCGGCCTGTACCCGCACCTGTCGGCAAGGGAGAACATCGCGTATTTCGCGCGCCTGTGCGGCGTAGCGAAGAGCGAGATCGACGACCGTGCGGACCAGATCATCCGGCTGCTCGATATCGGCGACTTCGCCGACCGCCGCACCAAGGGCTTCTCGCAGGGCCAGCGAACCAAGGTCGCACTTGCGCGGGCGCTCGTACACGATCCGCAAAACATCATTCTCGACGAGCCGTCGAACGGCCTGGACGTGATGGCCACGCGCTCATTGCGCGAACTCATCCTCAAGCTGCGCGACGACGGTCGCTGTGTGCTGTTCTCCAGCCACGTCATGCAGGAGGTCGCCGCCCTGTGCGACGACATCTGCATCATCGCCAACGGCCAGGTCGCCATCGACGATTCCGTCAGCGGCATCCGCAACCGGACGGGCTGCGACGACCTCGAGGAAGCCTTCGTCCGCGCGATACGGTTGGTGGATGACGAATGATCGGCACGACTATCACCGTGTTCGTCAAGGAGGTCATCGACAACCTTCGGGATCGTCGCACGTTGACGTCCGCGCTGATCATGGGGCCGATCCTCGGTCCGGCGCTGTTCGCCTTCGTCATCAGCCTGTCGATCGAACGGTCGCTCGACAACGTCGAGCGCTCAATGGACCTCCCCGTCACCGGGCAGGCCAATGCGCCGAACCTGGTGCGATACCTCGAAAGCCGCAACATCAAGGTCGTCGACGGCCCGGACGACACGGCGGCGGCCATGGATGCCGTAAGAGCCGGCACCCGGACCGTCGTACTGATCATCCCGGAAGGCTTCGGCGAGCAGCTTGCCGACACGGTCCCCGCGACAATCGAACTGGTCTCCGACCAGGCGGATACGGATGCGGAACGCGATGCGCGGCGTGTGCGGCGCGCACTCTACGCCTACAACCAGGAGCTCGCCGGCATTCGCCTTACGGCGCGCGGCGTCAACCCGATGGTGCTGCGGCCACTCAACATCGACGAGGTCGATGTTTCGACACCGAGCGGCCGCTCGGCGATGCTGCTCGGTATGATGAGTTACTTCTTCATATTCGCGAGCCTGATGGGCGGCATGTACCTCGCGATCGACACCACCGCCGGCGAACGTGAGCGCGGATCCCTCGAGCCGCTGCTGTCGCTGCCGGTGACGCGTGACCAGCTCATCGTCGGCAAGATCGGCGCGACCTGCCTGTTCATGGCGCTGTCGCTTGGCTTAAGCCTCGTCTCTTTCTATTTCGCGCTGCGCTTCATGCCGCTTCAGCAACTGGGCATGACGCCGAATTTCGGGCCCGGAGTCGTGCTTGCCGCGTTCCTGATCTTTGCGCCCTTCATCCTGCTCGGCGCAGCGCTGATGACGCTGGTCGCGTCCTTCACGAAGAGCTACCGGGAGGCGCAAACCTGGCTGAGCGTCGTACTGATCGCACCGACGATGCCGATTCTCATCGTCAGCATCCTGATGTTGAAGCCGCGCTTCGAGTTCATGTTCGTCCCGGCCCTCAGCCAGCATCTTCTGCTCGTGGACATGGTCAAGAACGAGCCCGTCAACAACCAGCATGTCCTCATTTCCGTGGCAAGCACGCTGGTCTTCGGCGCGCTGCTGACCTGGGTATGCGCGCGGCTGTACCGCCGCGAGGGCCTGCTCGGTTGACAATCCGTGGCGATCCTCCACCATGGAGGGTCCGGCGACCAAAAAGAATTACATATGTCCCTGTTTTCAGAACTCCGCCGCCGCAATGTCCTGAAAGTCGCCCTGCCCTACGCGGTGGCGAGCCTGCTCATCGTCTGGGTCGTCGACCACGCGGTATCGGGCCAGATTGCGCCTATCTGGGCCAAGGAGTTCGTGCTGCTGCTGCTCGCGATCGGTTTTCCGGTCGCCCTGATCTTTGCGTGGGTCTACGAAATCACGCCCGAGGGACTCAGGAAAGGCGCCGACGTCGACCAGACTCAGTCTATCGTTTACAAGACCGGGCAGAAGCTGAATGCTGCCGTCGCGGTACTCGGCGTCCTGGGCCTCGCGGCCCTGGTCGGCGAGCGCCTGTTGCCGGAGTTCGAGTTCGTCCGCCCGGAGCCGGTCGAGGAGATCCCGCTGCGCCCGTCTTACGATTCGCCGCTGGGCGAGGGTGTGCCGCGAGAAATCACGGCGTATACGATGTCCAACGGGCTGCGCATCATAGTCTGGCCGGATTACGACATCCCGAACGTCGTCATGTACAACTTCGTTCGGGCAGGCGGACGCAATGAATACCCGGGCATCACGGGGCTCTCACACTTTTTCGAGCACATGATGTTCAACGGCACCTCGAACCTCGAACCCGGCGAATTCGATCGCATCATGGAGGCTGCGGGTGGCGCCAACAACGGGTTCACAACGAACGACCTGACGGTCTACCAGAACTGGTTCCCCCGTTCGGCGCTCAAGACCATCCTCGAGCTCGAGGCCGATCGCCTCCAGAACCTGGACATCGACCCGGACGTCGTCGAAAGCGAGCGCGGCGTCGTATTCTCGGAACGCCGGCTGCGGGTGGACAACGACAACAACGGGCGGCTCTACGAGCAGATGATGGCAACGGCGTTCGTCGCGCATCCCTACCAGTTCCCGGTCATCGGCTGGCCTTCCGACATCGAGAACTGGACCCAGGAAGACCTCGAGTCGTACTACCGCACCTATTACGCACCGAATAACTGCACGATGGTCATCTCCGGCGCGATAAGCCCGGAGGAGTTCTTCTTGCTCGCCGAGCAGTACTTCGCACCGATCCCGCGCCAGAACCCGCCGCCCCCCGTACGCACGATCGAACCCGAGCAGACCGGCGAGCGCCGCCTGGTCATCGAGGCGGAGACCGATACGCCGTTGATGCACCTGGCGTTTCATGCCGGCCGCGCCGCAGACCCCGAGACGCGACAGATGAGCCTGCTGCTCAACATCCTCGTCGAGGGCGAATCGTCGCGGCTGCATCGCCTGCTCGTCGAGGAGGAGCAGCTCGTCCTGTCCGTGGGCGGCATGCTGATGGAAGGCTTCGATCCCGGGCTGGTCTACCTCTACCTGACCCTGCCGCCGGGTGCCGATATCGAGGCCGTCGAGGCGCGCGTGCTCGAGGAACTCGAACGGGTGGCGTCCGAGGGTGTCACGGGATCGGAGCTTACAAAAGCGAAAAACAACATGCTGGCGGACTTCTGGCGAGGCCTTGCGACCATCGACGGCAAGGCGAGGTCGCTGGGTGAGTTCGAGGTCTTCACCGGCAGCTACGAGAATCTCTTCGCGCTGCCCGGGGAAGTCGATGCCACGACGGCCACACAGCTTCGCGCCGTTGCAGCAAAGGTCTTCGATCGCAGGGCAATGACGCTCGGCGTATTGCGGCCGCCGGTCGATTCCACGGGAGACGGGTCGTGAACGCCCCCCGCTTCATCGGCGTTCTCCTGGCGTTCGCCTTTGCGACGGCGGGTGCCGCCGGCGACGGATTGTCTTTGCCGGACTACGAGCGCGTAGAGCTCGACAACGGCGCCGTCCTGCTGCTCGCCGAACGACACGACGTGCCGTTGGTCGGGCTGCAGGCGATCGTGCGTGGCGGTGCTGTTGCGGACCCTGAAGGCCTCAACGGACTTGCCAGCCTGCTGGCCGGGGTGATGCAGAAGGGCGCAGGGCGGCGCGATGCCGCGGAATTCGCCGAAGCCGTCGCCGCGGTCGGCGGCGACCTCTCCGTTGCGGCCGGCCTCGAATCGATCACGGTCAGGGCCGACTTCCTTGCCCGCGATGCCGAGCTGATGCTCGAACTGGTTGCCGACCTCCTGCAGCGACCGGTCCTCGACGAAGAGGAGCTCGTCAAGCTCCGCGATCGCTCGATCAACCTGATCAAGGCCGCCAAGGGTGGTAATCCCGGTCGGCTTCTCCCCGCCTACGGCAACGCCTTCCTTTTCGGAGCACACCCCTACGGCAACCCGATCAGCGGCAGCGAAACCACGCTTGCGGCCATCACTCACGAGGACCTGCTCGAGTTCTACGCCAGCCATGTCGGGGGAGACCGGCTGATCATTGCCGTTGTCGGTGACTTCAATATCGAAGCTATGCAGAGCCGGCTTGCCGCTGCGTTCGGCGGCTGGCGGGAGGCCACGGCCGAGTTGCCGGCGCTCGAAGATGCTGCGCGGCAGAGCGGGCGCCGCGTGCTGCTCGTCGACAAGCCGGGAGCGACCCAGACCTATTTCTGGATCGCCAACACCGGCGTGAGCATTCATTACCCGGGGCGCGCCGAGCTGAACCTGGTCAACACGCTCTTCGGCGGGCGCATCACGTCCATGCTCGCTGAGGAGATGCGGGTGAAGGCCGGGCTCACCTACAGCGCCCGATCGACACTCAGCCGCTACGCCGGTCCCGGCTCGGTCGTCATCAGTTCGTTTACCGAGACCGCAACGACGGCCGAGGCAATCGACATGGCGATCGACATACTCGGCAGGCTGCACGATTCCGGCGTCGACGAGGCGATGCTGGCGTCGGCACGCAACTACATCATGGGACAGTTTCCGCCGCGGCTGGAGACAGCCTTTCAGCTTGCCGGACAGCTGGCGATGCTCGAGGCTTACGGGCTCGACCGTGAGTACATTGATGGCTACGGTGACGCGCTCGCCGCCGTTACCGAGGCCAGCGCCGGAGGCGTGATCGGCGAAGTCTATCCAGACGCCGAAAACCTGGTGTTCATCCTTGTCGGCGATGCCGCGAAGGTCCGCGATGCCGCTCAGCAGTACGGTCCGGTCACCGAATTGCCGATCTCGGCGCCCACATTTCGTCCGTAGTACGCCAGGCAGTTATTTGCCGATACAGAACTCCGAGAATATCCGGCCGAGCAGGTCGTCGCTGCTAACTGCGCCCGTGATTTCGCCAAGCGCTTCCTGCGCCAGCCTGAGCTCTTCGGCCAGCAGCTCACCGGCTCGCTCGGTCGAAAGCAGCTCCTGCCCCGTCGTGAAGTGCCCTCGTGCCCGCCGCAACGCGTCGAGGTGCCTGCGGCGTGCCGTGAACGCGCCCTCGCCGAGGTTCTCGTACCCGGCCAGCGAGCGCAGCCGGGCGCGCAGCTCATCGAGGCCCGCGCCCGTTCTCGCCGACATGCTGATGGTGTCGCCCGTCAATCCCGGCGGTTCGCCGGTCAGATCGATCTTGTTTCGCACGATAGTCACGGGTATACCCGCCGGCAGCTCCTCGTCGATCTCGTCGTGTCCCGGGTCCGATGCGTCCTGGATCCACAGCACGGCATCGGCGCCGTCCAGCGCCTTGCGTGCCCGGCGAATGCCCTCCGCTTCGATACGATCGGGATCGGCGCGCAGACCGGCCGTGTCGACGAGCTCGACGGCCAGGCCGTCGACGTCGATCTGCTCACGCAGTATGTCTCGTGTCGTCCCGGCCACTTCGGTGACGATCGCCGCCTCCTGACCGCTGAGCAGGTTCAGGAGGCTGGACTTGCCGGCATTCGGTTTGCCCACGATGACAACCTGGTAGCCGTCACGCAGGACCCGGCCCTGCCGCGTCTCGTAGTCGAGGCTATCGAACGCGCGGCCACACTCATGGAGCCGCTCATGCAAGGCGTCATCGGAGAGGAAGTCGATTTCCTCCTCCGGGAAATCGATTGCCGCCTCTACGTACATCCGAAGGCGCACGAGCTGCTCGGCAAGGGCATTCACCGCCTGCGAGAACGCGCCGTCCAACGAGCGCAACGCGGCCCGCGCCGCCTGGGCGGTACCGCTGCCGATAAGATCGGCAATCGCTTCCGCTTGCACCAGGTCCAGTTTGCCGTTCAGGTATGCGCGCTGCGAGAACTCGCCGGGCTCAGCCTGGCGCCCGCCCAGCCGGATGACGGCGTCGACGAGCAACGACATCACGACCGGTCCGCCGTGTCCGTGCAGCTCGAGAACCGACTCGCCCGTGAACGACGCCGGTGCCGGAAAATACAGCACCAGGCCGGCGTCGATCCGCCTGCCATCGGCATCTCGGAACGTCCGATGCGTTGCCGTCCGCGGTTCCGGTAGACTGCCGAGCATGGTGCGGGCAATGCGCTCCGCCCGGTCGCCCGATATGCGGACGATCCCGATGCCCCCGGTACCGGGCGGCGTCGCAGCCGCAACGATCGTGTCGCTGGTCGTTGCCATTCGACAATGAAAACACAGGTACTGACCTTATGCAGAATCTCAAAGTCGAGTTCGAAAACCCGAACGGCAAAGCCCTGTCGGGCATTCTCGACTTGCCGACGGAGGATCCGGTCGCCTACGCCTTGTTTGCGCACTGCTTTACCTGCTCGAAGAATCTGAAGGCAGCCGGAAATATCGCTCGTGCGCTGAACGATGAGCGCATCGCCGTACTGCGTTTCGATTTCACCGGGCTCGGTCAGAGCGAGGGCGAATTCGCCGACACGAATTTCTCGTCGAACGTCGACGACCTTCTGGCCGCTGTCGAATTTCTCGAACGCGAACACGACGCGCCGTCGATCCTTGTCGGCCATTCGCTCGGCGGCACGGCGATGCTACAGGCGGCCGCTCGAATCGAGTCCGCCGTTGCCGTGGCAACCATCGGGTCGCCCGCCGAGCCGGTACACGTGGCGAGGATGTTCAGGGGCCACGAGAAAGACCTGGCCGAGCACGGCGAGGCGGAGGTCAACCTGGGCGGCCGACCGTTCCTCGTGAGACAGCAGTTTCTCGACGATCTCGAGCGCCACGACGTGAGCGGATCCATCGGTAGCCTGCGCAAGGCGCTGCTGATCATGCACGCGCCGCTCGACGACATCGTCGAGATCGACAATGCCTCTGCCCTGTTCCTGGCCGCCAAGCACCCCAAGAGCTTCGTCAGTCTCGACAGCGCCGATCACCTGCTGACGGACAACGACGACTCACGCTATGCCGGTGAGGTGCTCGCCGCCTGGGCATCGCGCTACCTGCCGCATGCCGATCACGGCGAGCCGTTCCGGGTCGCCGCCGGTGAGGTCGTGGCCAGAACCTATACGGACGGCTTTCGCACCGACGTCAAGGCCGGGCGCCATACGCTCGTCGCGGATGAGCCCCGTTCGGTCGGCGGCACGAATGCCGGGCCCTCGCCCTACGACCTGTTGTCGGCGGCCCTAGCCACGTGTACCTCGATGACATTGCACATGTACGCGGCACACAAGAAACTCGACCTCGAGTCCGCAACGGTCCGGGTCAAGCACGGGAAGATACACGCCGAGGATTGCGAAGACTGTGAGAGCGATACCGGCCGAATCGACGAATTCCAGCGTTCGATATCACTGCGCGGGAACCTGACGGACGCGCAGACGCAGCGGGTTCTCGAGATTGCGGACAAATGCCCGGTGCATCGCACGCTCGAAGGCGAGATCAAGGTGCGGACGACGCTCGACTAGTCGGCTTTCTGCTTCTTCTTGCCGCCCTTCTGCTGTTTGGCTTCGGCCTCGACGACCTTGTTGATCTTCCACTGTTGTGCGATTGACAGCACCGTGTTGGTGACCCAGTAGAGCACGAGCCCGGACGGGAAGAACGCGAAGAAGACCGTGAACATGATCGGCATGATCTGCATCACCCTCGCCTGCACCGGGTCCGCCGGTGCCGGGTTGAGCTTCTGCTGCAGGAACATCGCCGCGCCCATGATCAGCGGCAGGATGAAGTAAGGGTCGCGCGTCGACAGGTCGGTTATCCAGAGCGCAAACGGTGCCTGTCGCATCTCGACGCTTTCAAGGAGCACCCAGTAGAACGCGAGGAAGAACGGCATCTGTATCAGGATCGGCAGACAGCCCGCGGCCGGATTGACCTTCTCACGCTTGTACAGATCCATCATGGCCTGGCTGAGGGCCTGGCGGTCGTCCTTGTAGCGGTCCTGCAGTGCCTTCATGCGTGGCTGCAGGTTGCGCATCTTGGCCATCGACCGCCCGCTCGATTCCGTGAGCTTGTAGAAGGCCAGCTTGATCAGCAGCGTAACGACGATAATGGCGAGGCCCCAGTTACCGACGAATCCGTGCACCCAGCTCAGCAACCAGAAAAGCGGTTGGGAGATAATCGTCAGCCAGCCGTAGTCAACCGTGAGCTTCAGCGAGTCATCGACTTCCTCGAGCTGTGACTGCAGCTTCGGACCGACGAACAGCGTCGTCTCGAAAGCATGAGAATTGCCGGGATCGATCGCCGTTGTTGCCCGGCTGATCGCGCTCGAAACAGAGGTCTCACCCGAGACGCCGACTTCGAACCTGTATTCGCTGCCCCTGGGCGGAACCACGGCGGTCACGAAATGATGCTGAATGGCGCCGAACCAGCCCTGCTGCGAGTAGTACGTGTACTTGCCGTCGTCCAGCAGGTCGTCACGGCTGAGCTTGTCGGACTTGTCGCCGTCGTAAATGATCGCGCCGTTGAACGAGTAGGAATCGACGTCGAACATCGATCGTTCCTGCTCACGCGAGAAGCGCTTGATGCGAGCATACTCGGCGCCCTGCCAACGGTCTGCGCTGGCATTGGTGACATGCTGTTCGAGGCCGATGATGTAGCTGCCCCTGGTGAAGCGGTAGCGCTTTTCGACGCTGACGCCGCTCTGGTCTGCCCACCCGAGCACGACTTCCATGTCATCCGCTCCGCCCAGATCGTAGCGGTCCAGCGGCGCCTCGAATCGTGTCAGGTGCGTGGCCTCCGCCGCGCCATCCAGGGCTCGTACGCCGGACTCGATCGCGCCGAAGTCACGCGCGTCGGTGCTGAGCACACGAACCAGCGTATCGGGCTGATCTTTCGCAACCGGATACTTGAGCAACGTAGCCTTTTGGATCGTGCCGCCAATGGCGCTTATCTCCAGGTCGAGCACATCGGTCGTCACGCGGATCACCGGTGCTGTCGCCGTCGGCTCGGATTCTGCCGGGGCGCCGGGAACGGATGGGAGGTCGCTGTCGGCGGCCGGCGGCTCGCTCAGCTCCGGCAGGTCGTCGTCGATGGCTGGCGCGGTTTCTCCGGGCGCAACGAGATCCGTCTGCTGCTGCGGGCCCTCGACCGGCGGCCGCGGACCATAGTCCGCCATCCAGGCCTGGTAGGTCATCCAGGCCATCAGGAGGAAGAACGCCCATATGAGCAGTCTTTGGTTGTCCATCGATTCGCTATCCTGCGCTGTTCGCTTCGCCGGCACCCAGACGCCGCCAGTGTCGTTCGAGGCTCGCGAACAACACCTTGCTGGTCGCCGTGGCCGCCTCGGGTCGGTTCATGACAACGACGTCAAGGCCGGCCAATTGTGCCTGATGGTGGCGGAACGATTCTCTGATTATTCGTTTCAGGTGATTCCTTGCTGTCGCCCGGCGGCAATGTTTCTTGGAGATTGCGAGGCCGAGTCGCGCCACCGTCGCGTCATTCGGTCTCGAGAGTACCGTGAACAGCTTGTCGCGGCTGCGCGTTGCCTGTTCGAACACGCGGCCGAACGCGGCCGCATCGAGTAGCCGATTGTTCTTCTGGAACCGGATACCCCTGCTGCTCGTCGATCCTGGGCTGTTGACCGCTGTCGTCGGTGGCGCCGGGTTTACTGTGGCGTCAGCCTGGCGCGGCCCTTGGCACGGCGGCGCTTCAACACGAGACGCCCGGCCTTGGTGGCCATTCGCGCGCGGAAGCCGTGTGTACGGGCACGCTTTACTTTGCTGGGCTGAAATGTGCGTTTCATTAGCTGGTACCTGGGTCATAAGCCGGCCCTTGTATTCAGGCCGTACTTTCGGAAGGGCGGCAAGGGTACGCAGATGGCCAGACAGTGTCAATAGACTAATGTAAACATTGGGATTTCGGGCCGGTGGAACCTGTGGATAACCGCATCTGGCGGCAGCTCTGCTTAGGGTATAGACTGCCCGGTCTCTCGAGATTCTAATAAATACTTGCCTTGGGCCCTGAGGGCCTGCCGGGGGGTCTGTTGTCAGCCGAGTCGATGCTCTGGAGCCAGTGTATCCGCGTCCTGAAAGCGGAGCTGCCGGAGCAGCAATTCAATACCTGGATTCGTCCGCTGCAGGCTGTCGATGAGGACGGCGTGCTGCGACTGCTGGCACCCAATCGGTTCGTCGTCGACTGGCTGCAGCAGCATTACCTGCAACGAATACTCGAGTTCCTCGCGGACACCGGCGAAGGCACCGAACTGGTCGTCGAGGTCGGCTCCCGCCCCGCGGTTGCTGCGGGGCCGGCAACCGTTCGACAACGCCCCGAAGTGCCGATCAGGAAAGCCGGGTCTGCCACGCCGGTCGTGTCGCGTCTGAACCCTTCATTCCTGTTCGACAGCTTCGTCGAGGGCAAGAGCAACCAGCTCGCGCGTGCCGCTGCCAGCCAGGTCGGTGAGAATCCCGGCAAATCCTACAACCCTCTATTCATCTATGGCGGCGTGGGTCTCGGCAAGACACACCTTATGCACGCGATTGGCAACGCGATGCTCAAAGCGAACCCGGACGCGAGAGTCAGCTACGTGCACTCGGAGCGTTTCGTCGGCGATATGGTCAAGGGTCTGCAGCACAACACGATCGCGGAGTTCAAGCGCACATACCGGTCGCTGGACGCACTGCTCATCGACGACATTCAGTTTTTTGCCGGCAAGGAGCGTTCGCAGGAGGAGTTTTTCCATACCTTCAATGCTCTCCTCGAAGGCCAGCGGCAGATCGTCCTGACCTGTGATCGATATCCGAAGGAGGTCAATGGCCTCGAGGAGCGGCTCAAGTCACGTTTCGGCTGGGGGCTGACGGTCGCGATCGAGCCACCAGAGCTCGAAACCTCGGTGGCGATCCTGATGAGCAAGGCCAGCGTCGAGAACGTCGAGCTCCCGGAGGAAGTGGCGTTTTTCATCGCCAAGCGGATCCGATCCAACGTCCGTGAGCTGGAAGGGGCGCTGCGGCGCGTCATCGCCAATTACCGCTTCACCGGCCGCAACATAGACCTGGATTTCGCGAAGGAGGCCCTTCGTGACCTCCTCGCATTGCAGGATCGGCTCGTCTCCATCGAGAACATCCAGAAAACAGTAGCCGACTACTTTAAGATTCGCGTCGGCGACCTGTTGTCGAAGAAACGCAGTCGTTCGATCGCCCGGCCACGGCAGATCGGCATGGCGCTGGCGAAAGAGCTGACGAATCACAGCCTGCCGGAAATCGGCGATGCTTTCGGCGGTCGTGACCACACGACGGTGCTGCACGGCTGTCGGCGAATCGAGTCGCTCAGGGAGACCGACAAGCGCGTCGATGACGATTATTTGAATTTGTTGAGAACTCTGACAGGATAATGTGGATAAGCCGTGGACAAACGGAAACACGACTTTTGTCCACAGGCTATACACAGCTCACAGACCGGACTTGCCGCTGGTTTCCGGGCCGGATATTGAGTATAAGTTATTGATTTTTATAATGTTCTGTAAGTTATACACAGGACTGTTGCTGCTTAGTAACAACAACAAACTATAAATTTCCAATATTTATTAACAGGTGGAACCTATGAAGTTTAGTGCAGCACGGGAAGCGCTGTTGAAGCCGCTGCAAGCTGTAATCGGGGTTGTGGAGCGACGCCAGACGATGCCGATTCTGTCGAATGTTCTGATGATTGCGCGAGACGGACAATTGTCGATAACCGCGACAGATTTGGAGGTTGAACTCGTGGCCCAGGCGGAGGTAGAGACCGAGTCGGGGGGTGAGATCACCGTCTCCGGCCGAAAGCTCCTGGACATCTGTCGGGCGCTCCCGGAAGGCACGGATGTGAGTGTCAGTCTCAGCGGGGAGAAGCTTGCCGTAAAGGCCGGTCGGAGTCGGTTCAACCTTGCGACACTCCCGGCTGCGGAGTTCCCGGTGGTCGAGGACATCAAGGCCGGACAGACGATCCGGGTGTCGCAGGAAGTGCTGTCACGGCTCATCGAGAAGACGCACTTCTCCATGGCGCAGCAGGACGTGCGTTACTACCTGAACGGAATGTTGCTCGAAACGAGTGGGAATCACCTGCGGGCGGTGGCGACAGACGGGCACCGGCTGGCGCTGTGCCAGGCAGAGCTGGAGGGGGTGTTCGACGAGCAGCAGGTCATCGTGCCACGCAAGGGCGTCCTGGAGCTGCAACGACTGATTGGTGGGGACGGCGAGCTGAATATCGAGCTCGGCGCTAATCATGTGCGGATCCAGCTCGACGGAATCCGATTTACGTCGAAACTGATCGATGGCCGTTTCCCCGAATACGAGCGGGTAATCCCGAAAGAGTCGTCGAACGAACTCACGGCCGACCGCGGAAGCTTTCGCGGCGCGCTGCAGCGTACGGCGATCCTGTCCAACGAGAAGTATCGTGGCATCCGGCTGATCATCCGGGACAGCGGTGTCGTGCTGCAGGCGCATAACCCGGAGCAGGAAGAAGCGGAAGAGGAACTCGCGGTCGAGTACAGTGGCGAGGACATCGAGATCGGCTTCAACGTGAACTACCTGCTCGATGCGCTCGGTGCCGTGGACGGCGATGAGGTAACGCTTTCGGTGCAGGACAGTAACTCGAGTTGCCTGATCCGGCAGCCCGGTAGCGACAGCAGCACGTTCGTTGTTATGCCGATGCGGCTGTAGATTCGGGCGGTCAGGGTAGCCGTGCGTCAATGATCCGAAGCTTCAAGGCCAGCAATTTTCGCTGCCTGGAGAACGCGGAGCTGGAATTCGGACCCGATTTCAATCTGGTTTATGGCGATAACGCCTCCGGGAAGACGAGTCTCCTGGAGGCGTTGGCGTATCTGGGGCGGGGGAAGTCGTTTCGCGGAGCCAGTACGGCGAACCTTGTACAGCATGGGAAGCACGAGTTCGTCCTTTTCGGCCAGGTCGATGCAGACGGCCGGACCCGGGCTGTCGGGGTCCGCAACAGCCGGGGAGGGCTCGAGATCCGGGTAGATGGCGAGAGCGGCGGTGGTGCGGCTGCACTGGCAGAGGCTTTGCCGCTCCAGGTCATCGATCCGGAGGTTCACAACCTGGTCGCTGGGGGCCCGGAAATGCGGCGGCGCTACCTGGACTGGGTAGCGTTCCACGTGGAACACGATCACCTGGCGAAATGGCGCCGGTTCCGGCGGGCATTGAAGCAACGCAACGCGGCCCTGAAGGCGAAATCCGGGGCCGCCGCGATTCGCAGCTGGAACGCCGAATTCGTCGAGCTCAGCAGCAGCCTGACCGAATCACGCCGACGCGCGCTCACCGTCGTCGACGACAGCCTGGTCGAGTTCGGGGAGGAGCTCCTGGGTACGACGCTCGCGTTCGAGTACCAGCAGGGCTGGAAGAAGGGGGCCCGCCTGGAAGAAGTCCTGGAAGAGGGTCTCGAGCGGGACCTGGCTCAGGGCGCAACCCAGCACGGGCCGCATCGTGCGGACTTGAAGATCAGCTACGACGAGCGGCAAGCAAAAAAACTCGTTTCCCGCGGGCAGCAGAAGCTGCTCGCGAGCGCGATGATCCTGGCGGCAACCGAGACCGCGCAGACCGTGCTCGAGCGACCACTGCTGCTGCTGCTGGATGATCCGGCGGCCGAGCTCGACGCGGAATCGCTGCGCAAGCTGATGGCGGCGGTGACGCGATTAGGCTGCCAGGTGATAGCGACAAGCCTCGAGCCGGAGGCGCTCGGCCCGTTGGCCGGGGCCTCGTTGTTCCACGTGGAACACGGGATTCTCCGCGCCGTGGAGCCGCGACGGGACAGCGGCTGAAGCGCCGCGAAAAACGCCCAAAATACCTTAGGAAAGAACACTTTGGGGGTCCTTATCAACAGGTCGTTTTGATACAATGCGTCGGTTACGCTCAGAGGAAATCGCATGACCGACGAAACAGAATATACTTCCAGTAATATCAAGGTCTTAAAGGGCCTTGAGGCCGTACGAAAACGGCCCGGTATGTATATCGGCGATACCGACGACGGCACCGGTCTGCACCACATGGTATTCGAGGTCGTCGACAACTCGATCGACGAGGCGCTCGCCGGTTTCTGCGACACGATCAACGTCACGATTCATGCCGACGAATCGGTGACGGTCAGCGACGACGGTCGCGGTATTCCAGTCGACATGCACCCGGAAGAGGGCCGCTCCGCGGCCGAGGTGATCATGACCGTCCTGCATGCGGGGGGCAAGTTCGACGACAATTCCTACAAGGTCAGCGGCGGCCTGCACGGCGTCGGCGTATCCGTGGTCAATGCACTCTCCGAACACCTCGTCCTGACCATCCACCGGGACGGCCAGACGTACCAGCAGGAATACCAGCACGGCGAGCCGACGGCGCCGCTGGGCATCATCGGCGACACGGATCGGACCGGGACGACGCTGCGCTTCAAGCCGAGCTCCGGCACCTTCACGAACATCGAGTTTCACTACGACATCCTGGCCCGGCGCCTCCGCGAGCTGTCGTTCCTCAACTCCGGCGTTCGCATCCACCTTGTCGATGAGCGCGACGAGCAGGAAGACGTGTTCGAGTACGAGGGCGGCATCCGCGCGTTCGTCGAGCACCTCAACAAGAACAAGACGCCTGTGCATCCGTCGGTATTTCACTTCACCGCGATGAAAGACGATGTCGGGGTAGAGGTGGCGCTGCAGTGGAACGACGGCTACCAGGAAAACATGTTCTGCTACACGAACAATATCCCGCAGCGCGATGGCGGCACGCACCTCGCCGGTTTCCGGACGGCGCTGACGCGGACGCTGAACACCTACATCGAGAAGGAGCTCAGCAGCAAGAAGGACAAGTTCACGCCGAGCGGCGATGACGCCCGCGAGGGCCTGACCGCCGTCCTGTCGGTCAAAGTCCCCGACCCGAAGTTCTCCTCACAAACCAAGGACAAATTAGTTTCATCTGAAATTAAAGGGGTCGTCGAACAGGCCATGGCCGGGCGGCTGGAGGAGTTTTTGCTCGAGCACCCCCAGGAAGCCAAGGCCATCGTTTCGAAAATCATCGACGCTGCCCGGGCGCGCGAGGCGGCGCGCAAGGCCCGCGAGATGACCCGCCGAAAGGGCGCCCTCGACGTCGCCGGACTGCCCGGCAAGCTGGCGGACTGCCAGGAGAAGGACCCGGCGCTGTCGGAGCTGTTCCTGGTCGAGGGCGACTCGGCCGGCGGCTCCGCGAAGCAGGGACGCGACCGGCGCACGCAGGCAATCCTGCCGCTGAAGGGCAAGATCCTGAACGTCGAGAAAGCCCGCTTCGACAAGATGCTGTCGTCCGCGGAAGTCGGCACCCTGATCACCGCGCTCGGCTGCGGAATCGGCCGGGACGATTTCGACCCGGACAAGCTGCGCTACCACCGCATCATCATCATGACCGACGCGGACGTGGACGGCTCGCACATCCGCACGCTGCTGCTGACCTTCTTCTATCGCCAGATGCCGGAGCTGATCGAACGCGGCCACGTGTACATCGCCCAGCCGCCGTTGTACAAGATCAAGCGCGGCAAGCAGGAGGTCTACGTCAAGGACGATATCGAGCTCAACAACTACTTGCTCAATTCGGCGCTGGAAAACGCAGCGCTGTTCGTCAACGCCGACGCACCACCGCTGTCCGGTGTCGGCCTCGAAACGCTGGCGAAGGAGTTCATTGCCGTCGAAAACATCTTCACGCGACTATCGTCTCGCTACGACGAAGTCGTGCTGCGCTGCATCGCTGACCTGCCGGCGCTGCAAGCGGAAGACGTCGACGATCTCGACGCGCTTGACGCCTGGACCGAGCGCCTGAGCATCGCGCTGCCGAAGCATTCCGGTGACCGCAGCCAGAACGGCAACGGTGGCAGCTACTCCGCCACGCTCGATCGCGGTGACGAAGACGGCGAGGGGGTTCGCATAGGAATCACCAAGGTCCAGCACGGGCTCGGCACGACACGCTACCTGCCGCGTGAATTCTTCGACACGAACGAGTACCGGCACATCATGGGCCTCGCCGGCAAACTCGACGACCTGCTGTCCGATGGTGCGTTCGTCCGCCGCGGCGAACGCGAGTCTCCTGTCGAGTCATTCGCGGACGCCGTCGACTGGCTGATGAATGAGGCCCGTCGCGGACAGACGATACAGCGCTACAAGGGACTCGGCGAAATGAACCCGGAGCAACTCTGGGACACGACCGTCAATCCGGAGACACGTCGCTTGATGCAGGTGAAGATCGAGGACGCGGTCAAGGCCGACGAGATCTTTACAACGCTGATGGGGGACCAGGTGGAGCCGCGGCGCGAATTCATCGAGAAGAACGCGCTGACCGTCGAAAACCTCGACATATGACCGGCAACCGTCTGTTGCTGCACGGGGCATTCCTGACCCTGGCGCCGATTATCGTCGCCTGGTTCGACTTCGGCGTCGTTGCAGCAGTCCTGCTCGTTCTGTTGCTGCTGCTGTGGCGCTGGGTGGTCGTGCTCAGCGGCTTCGCGATGCCGGCGAGTACGCCGCGCCTCGTGCTCTCGACGATTTCAATCAGCCACTTCGTCGAAAAGGTGCGCTGGTGCATGGACCGCCTGGGCCTCGAGTACGTCGAACAGACGGCTGGTGGAACGCTATCGGCGTTCTATCTCGGGCGCACGGTGCCGGAGCTCAGGATCCGTAGCGGTGCCGTGCAGTCGGTGCTTGGCAATTCGCCGGAGATACTGCGCTATCTCTGGGGACGGTACGAAGTCGACGACCCGGCCGCCGCCGGTTTCCTGCGCCCGACCCCCGAGCGGCAAGCACTGGAAGCGAGACTGGATCGCTACGGCGTGAGCCTGCAGGTTTGGGTTTACTATCACCTGCTCGACAACCGTTCGCTGTCGCTGCACGCCTGGGGCGTGCACAATCCCGCGACCCCGTACTGGCAGCGGCTGGCGCTCAAGATACTGTTTCCCGTGCAGGCGTTCCTGATCCGGCGCTCGTTCCGTATCAACGACGAACACTACCGACAGTCGGTCGAGCGCATTGAAGACCTGCTGCGAGAGATCAACGGCTGGCTCGAGGATGGCCGGCGGACACTGCTCGGGGATGGTGAATTCAACTACACGGACATAAGCTTCGCGGCGCTCAGCGGGGTCTGGCTGATGCCGCCAGGCTACGGGGGCGGCAAGGCCGAAAATGTCCGCATAGAATACGACGCGGCCACCGAGCCAATGCGACAGGACATCGATGCGTGGCGAGCGGATTTCCCGCTGGTCGTGAGCTTCGTCGAGCGCGTCTATGCCGATGAGCGCATGGTGCGCGCGAAGTAACAGCAAACTTTCCCATCTCACGTATGTCGAAGACGGTGGGCAATGAAACCGGTGAGGGTCGAACGATGAGAGCGTTAATGCTGGCGTTAACCGGGGCACTTATTCTCGGATGTGCCACCCAGGACAGACGTCCCGTCACCGATGCGGTGGACGACTATGTCAAGGTTGCCGAACTCGAGGAGCTCGACGTTGTGCGCACGAATTCCACGGACCAGTTCAACTACGACGAGTTGTCGGATGAGTACATCATCCTCAAGACGCGTCGCGACTACTACCTTGCCAAGTTCGTACGTCGTTGCTCCGAGCTTCGCGATACCCGGCCTACGCCCGACATTCGTCGAGAACCGAATACACTGCGGGCGCGCTTCGATACGATTCGCGGCTGCCGCATCGAGAATATCTACGCCATCGACAAGGCGCAGGCAGAAGAATTGAAACAACTCGGCTACGCGCCGGGCGCAAGAAACTAGACAAACCACCAGGAAACCATCGTGAAGAAAATCATCATAGGCGCAGCGACGCTGTGCATGGTCGCGGCGTGTGGACAGCAATCAACGCCGGACCCGCAGACAACGGCGCCGCAGGCCCTCAAGTCCGGCATATACCTCCAGAACATGGACAAAGCCGTTCGGCCGGGAGACGACTTCTTTTCCTATGTGAACGGCACCTGGGTCAGTGAGACCGAGATACCTGCCGACAAGTCGAGCTACAGCGTGTTCGCGACGCTCGACGACGAAGCACAGGAAAACGTCAAGGCCATCATCGAGGAGTCGGCTACCGGCGACTTCGCCAAGGGCACCGACGAGCAAAAAGTCGGCGACCTGTACCGGTCTTTCATGGACATGGGAACGCGGGATGCGAAGGGCATCGAGCCGCTGAAGCCTGAACTCGAGCGAATCGACAGCATTGCCGATCACGCGGATCTCGCCGTTTACTTTGCCGAGACCGTCAAGCGCAATCTCGATGCGCCGTTCGGATTTGCCCAGGTCGCCGATTTCAAGGATCCGAACTACTACATGATCTACGTGATGCAGAGCGGCCTCGGCCTGCCCGAGCGCGAGTTCTACTTCAAGGACGACGCGAAGTCCGAGGAGCTGCGTAGCGAGTACGTCCAGCACATCGAAAGCATGTTCGACATCGCAGGACTCGCCGACGGCGCGAGCGCCGCCAGCACGATTATGGGGCTGGAGACGCGCCTTGCCGAACAGCACATGCTGAAAGAGGACACTCGCAACTGGAACAGGAACTACAACAAGGTTGCGCTGGTAGACCTGCCAACAATCATGCCCAATTTCAACTGGGACGGTTTCCTCGCCGAAGCAGGCCTGATCGGGGTAGACGGTCTCGTGCTCTTCATGACGGACTACATGAAAGCGCTCGACGGCATCATCACCGACACCGACCTCGACACATGGAAAACCTACCTGCGCTGGGTTGCACTCAACGACCGGGCCAGCGTCCTGTCGAGCGAGCTCGACCGGCAGAACTTCGCGTTCTACGGAACGATCCTCTCGGGCACCGAGGAACAGCTACCCATGTGGCGTCGGGCCGTACGAACAGTAAACGCAACACTGGGAGAGGTGGTCGGCAAGGTTTACGTCAAGCGGCATTTCCCGCCGGAAGCGAAGGAGCGCATGCTCGAGCTGGTCGGAAACCTGGTGCTCGCTTACGAGAAGAGTATCAATGAGCTCGAGTGGATGTCGGATGCAACCAGGGCCGAGGCGCTCGACAAGCTGTCGAAGTTCACGCCCAAAATCGGGTACCCGGACGAGTGGCGTGACTACTCGGCGCTCGATATCGAAGCGGATGACCTGTACGGCAACCTCGAACGCGCGGCGCTCGCGGAATACGAGCGGCGGCTCAACCGCCAGGGCGGCCCGGTCGATCGGAGCGAGTGGGAGATGACGCCGCAGACGGTGAACGCGTATTACATGCCGCCGCTGAACGAGATCGTGTTCCCGGCAGCGATCCTGCAGCCGCCGTTCTTCGACCTGGAGGCTGATGACGCAGTCAACTACGGCGCCATCGGTGCGGTCATCGGTCACGAAATCGGTCACGGGTTCGACGATTCCGGCAGCACCTTCGACGGTGACGGCGTCATGCGCAACTGGTGGACCGACGAAGACCGCGCGGAATTCGAGAAGCGCACGGCGAAACTCGTCAGTCAGTACTCCGCGTTCAGGCCATTCGACGACCTGAGCGTCAACGGCGAATTCACGCTGGGCGAAAACATCGGCGACCTCGGCGGCATCAGCATCGGCCTGCTGGCTTACCAGATGTCACTGGGTGGGGAAGAGCCGCCCGTCATCGATGGTTTCACCGGCGTGCAGCGAGTGTTCCTCGGCTACGGTCAGGTTTGGCGGAACAAGTACCGTGACGAGGCGCTGCGGCTGCAGATCGAAACCCGCGTGCATTCGCCGTCGATGTACCGGACCAACGGTCCCGTACGCAACGTGCCGGAGTTCTACGAGGCCTTCGACGTCAGCGAGGACGACGACCTGTACCTCCCACCGGAGGATCGCGTAA
>JAAUXW010091762.1_pt1 | contig 22132 bp, 28 predicted proteins | sample 7278141 | NCBI WGS metagenome assembly JAAUXW01 (sample SAMN14350115, study PRJNA611818) | marine sediment metagenome | isolation source: surface marine sediment (2.1m) | place: French Polynesia: Moorea | collected 2018-08
ATTTCAAATGAATATTTCTCAACGAAAAGGGTTCAGAAAACGAATTTAAGGGCTCTATGGAAACAGCTTGGATATACCTTTCATTCAAAACAAAATTCAAAATGAGGAAATTTCATTTCTGGAGCTCGCAATGTTTTTCAAGCGGTTTGTTTCAAATGAAAGGTATATCCAAGCGGTTTCCAGAAAACCATCAATCAACATTTTCTGATCCATTTTCGTACAGAAAAATTGATTCGAACCAAAATTGTGCTGAAAAAGCGGCTGGGTTCTCGAAAAAGCAAATTTAGAGGGGAGCACCATTTCTGGAGTTCTCAAAACTTTGACAATCGGGTTTTTTTGAATGAAAGGTATATCCAAGCGCTTTCGAAAGAGCCCTTAAAAAACCTTTTCTGATCCTTTTCTATGGAGATATAACCATTTGAGGAAAAGTTGCGCTGAAAAAGCGGCTCGGATTTCGAAAAAGCCAAAATAGAGGGGCGTAACATTTCTGGAGTTCTCAATATTCTTCACCAATCCTAATTTTTTGCGTGTAAATTCCCAGATAGGTGTTTGAAAGGCCATACACTCATAAAGTAGGGGAGTCGGCGTGGCCTCCCGCAGAGAGGTAGAGAAATTGCGGAAATTACCCGCAACGCTCGCTTTCTCGCCCCATGTTTAAGCAAACCATTGGGAGCTTGTTGGGTAAATTACACGCACATGTATAAGAAATCGAATTTCAGCCACTTGAAACATAGGAGTATAGGAAGAATTAAATACATTAGGCGCCGCTCAGTCTAGGCTGTTTGCTGCTAATTTCCCAAAAACAAAATTTGGCATGGATTGGCCAAATGAAGGTCCGGTGGTGGCTCACAGTTGCTACAGGTCCTTCCCAGTTGGTTCTAGCTCGTTCCCGCGTTCTGGTTCTCCTTTACATCAGAGTTCCCACTCTCCTTTGAGTGTCCACGTCAACTTTGAACAATTCGTTCAGGCAAACCCAGTTCAATTATGAGAAGTTTCTGCATTTTCGCAAAAATTTCATTTAAAGTTTACGATAGCTTTCTCGCTGTTACATAGCTCCCTGGACATATGTCGGATGTCGTCATCAGACTGCTCGAAGAGCTCTGAATGAAAATTTTCTCTCCGGACTGTCGTTCCGCAGCAGACTGGACATGCTCACAAATCGGGTCTGGATTCAAGAAGGATAATAGGCAGACGAAATACAGGCAGATAAGGTTTCTCACATCATTTCTCGTCACAGCACCGCATCAATGTCAGATCAAATAAAGAGTGGTCAATTTTGCCATTTGAGACAATCAAGTATCAATCGAAGATCAATTTACGGCATTAACTTGGTCACAAGTACCGCATCAATCAATTCCTTTGGCATCCAAAATTGCAAAGTTACAGCATCAAAGAGTCACTGGTTAATTTGGTGACAAAGCTTTTTTGTTTGTTTCGAAGACAAAGAGTCGATCTGCTCAACTCGACATCAAGCCTAAGCAATTCAAAAGCTTCAGCACACACCAATAGCACCAGTTCTTGTTAAGATCAATTCCATCTAACTAAAGTAGGCATGTTTTAAGTAGCATTTAAGTAGCAACAATTGGAAATGCATCAAACTGAAAAAGCACCTCTTTTGGCAAGATTATGGAAGAAATGGGACTGCACCATAGCACGGATCACAGCATGGGTAGCAGATAACATAAAGGTTAACACAAAAGATAACGTAAAGAAAAGTAACTTTCTAAACTAAAACTAAAAATTCTGAATTTTAAAACCCTGCAGAGTATTTAGCACGCTGATGGGGAAATAGCACGATGGATGGGATTTCGAGCACTTTCAAATCGGGATGAGGGATACTAGGGGGATATGAGAAGGGACAGGGTTCCGAATTCCGAAATCAAAAGAAAAAGAGTTTTTAGTTTTGGAAGTTTGAAAGAGAAACAGTTTCTTATCAGAAGTTCACCCAGTCTTCGCAGTTTCAGTTGAAGTGGCCATGCTCGAGTAATTTCAGAGACGACAGAGCCAAAATTTTCAGCTGGTGAAACTATGCTCCCAGTCAACTCTCTTCCATGACTACGAGACATGAGTCTCTCAATCGTCAGGAAGCTAATCAACTAAGGTAGTCAAGTTTATGATGAGTAGTTGAGTTTTAGTCTGAAGTCATTAGTTCAGTTGGTCTGTCGCTCCAACTCCTCATTATGCCTCTTGACACGCTCGCACTGGACATACTGCTCCTCAAGGCGCTGAATGAATGAATCCATGGGAGGGAACTCTTCCTTGATTTGACAATACATCTGGCCGAGATGTATTACACGGCGTGTTACACCGGCGTGTAACATGGCGTGTAACACCCGATTCACGTTGCTCTTCAAGAGCTCGCCACGCTGCTGTTCAGCGGTCGCGCGCTTCTTCGGGCGTACACCACCGGTGAAGGGATGTCTGGATGAGTCAAAAACATCCAAGAAATAAATGCGGCTTGTATCGTAGTTGGAACGGGGCATAAGAATTTTCGAGCAAGCCATAATGCTGTCGCGTAATCTTGTAGATGTAGTCCAGCATATGGGCACGCATCTTTGGGTCATCAACACTCCTCTCCCAAGAAACACGTGAATGCTAATCCGCATCCAGACAAATCGCGAAGCTTTGACTCAATGACATACTTCGAGCCAAATTCAACTGGGCAAAGCTATCAGCTGTGGGAATGTTTTTCTCCTTGAATGCCTTGGGATTGGCCACTATCCAACGAACCGGAAGATAGTGTTTCACCGAGAAAATGACTTTGCCGGCAGAAAATGACGGCGTCTTTCGGCGGCAGAGCCAAACTCTCCAACTCGTCGACTTCCCAGACGAGCATCATGCATTTCTTCTTCGTGTACCACAGACTCTCGACTTGGCAGTAGCAAAGCAGTTTTTAGGAGTGCGATTAATGCAATCGGCAGATCGATCTCCAGAAGCTACGAACAATGGCTCAACTTGTATCGTGTCTCGTGTCAGGAAATGGTCATTCTCTTCTTGCTTCTCACCCTTCTTTTCAGCTTTTTTCACGCGATTCCTGGTTAGGAAAGAATGCAATGGAATGCCCACTGCTTTCTTCCTCAACTCTTCTTTTTCAGGCGTTCGGAAATGATAGGTTTGTTGAAAACACAAGTTTTGTCTGTTTCGGCAATGGCATAACCCAGATTTTTTCTGAGCATAGGACACTTGGCATCCTTGCCTCGAACGAAACCATGATAGTTTTCAACAGCCAGCGTGAAGACTTCTTTATTCTTCTCTAGATCGTCAAAGGACTCTTCACAAGATAGCAGTGATAGGCAGGCCAAACTGGTAACTAGCGAGACAGGCGTGGGTCTAGTCACATCAGGCAGGCTCCACTGACAATTAGCCGGAAGTTGTTAAACAGTTTTAACTTTTTCGTGATAGTGAAACGATTGTGCGCCTTCCAGTCATGTGCCTGGTCAAAGGGGCAAAAGGTTACGTCAGGATTAATCTCCTGTATTTGATACAGGATGCGCGAGTCGTCTTTCAAACTCTTTTTTCCATACTCTTTTCGCGAAAGAAAGCTGGAAAGTTCATTAATGGTCTTCGCTGGCGTGTAATTCCGACCATGTCGAATCGTATCCAAATAGACAAAAACTGCTTGCGCCTGATGTCGCTGCGCACGTGGTTGGCTCACACTGGTTGCTCTTTCCGTGTCCTTACAAATTTTCAAGAGTTCTTCAATCAGTATGATCGATGTCAGCTCGAACTGGTGAAATTCCAGGACTTCTCCGCTCGCGGTGACTGGGGGCGTTAAGAGTTCCACCAAGGATTTCGGTAATGCCGCAGCTAGCCATCGCCAGAACACTGCTGCATCTGTCCTGCTCGTCGCAGCGAAGACTCCGTCATCACTCAATTGTGTCTTCCACATTCGATCAAAGACAATTTCTCGTTTCCTCGTGAACTCCACTGATTCTCCTGTGTTCGTGCAATTAAAATTCTTGCTGCTCAAACCGAAATAAGCAAGGGTTGCGTCTACTTGCACCGCCAAGGGTCTGACCCCGAAGGCGCAAAGCATGTGACTCTCAGACATCCTGGGTCTGGAGTCGAACATCTGTCGGTAGCTTTCAGTTTTTGTTCCTGAGTACAAATCCAGGCTAGTTGTGGCCAGAAACTGTGAGTCCACGACACTTAGATAATCACAGCGAGCAAACAGGTTCCTGTCCAGTTTCTTCAGCAATATGCCATCAGTCACTCTGACTCGACATGAGAACTGTGTTGACCAGCACTTGGACTTCTCCATGAAGGATAAGTCATCGTACGGCGTCTTGTTCGCCGGCTGCAGAGACTCGCAGTATTCTGCCTCGAACTTTTTCTCGTTCAACTCGGGCATCTCTGGGGAGCCCGCATTATATACATGATCAAGTTTCAGCATCTCTACCGTTGGATCCTTTCTAGTGCAACCCAGGGATCGACTGTTTAGATGCATCTGACGTTCCTCTAAATTCACAAAAAAGCCTTCCCTGTTCTGCATCAGGATCGCTGTTGGGTCTTTTGTGATGTGGCATTCGATCTTTGTTGCTGTCTCCATTTTAACTTCTTTCAGGTTGGAGCTGGCAACCGTCTTCTTTGTAGGCTTCCTCTTTCGAGCATCAGGCACCGAAGGGGCTTCGGATGGCTCTGGGTGGGTCTGCGCTATCTCCACAGCAGCACTCAATATTTCTGACAAAGTAACTCGCCTGGCACTTGAGTCAGGAGGCGGCTGCGCTTCCTGGGCGGCCATGGCGACATCATCTTCTGCAGCAGGCTGGCTCATGACAGAGATTTGCACTTGCGGCGTTGCACCGTCATGTTCGACTGTCACAACCCTCGGAGGGTCCACTTCCATCACATCATCGTTTTCGTCTTACAGGCGACGTGCACACAACAGGGTGGGCTGCAAAGAGTCTCTGCAGGAATTCTCCACCTCTTCCTCGAGGTCTTTTCGCACTCCTTCCTGGTGGGCATCCATAAAACTTATAAACTCAGCATCCACTACGCACCACTGCTGCATGGCTTCTTCCAGGGTGGCTTCGGAGACACTGTTCACATTCAATAGTTCATTTGGTCGGTCATGCTTCAACTAGCCCCAGAATTTGCCACGGATTCGGGCAATACTCGATAAGTTTTCATTGGGACACCTCATGAGTATGCGCTCTTGTCCGTTAATTCTTTCTCTGGCCTTCTGCCAGGCTGCCGCTTGAACAACCGCCAGCACTTCTTCCTTTCTCGCTTTATTTCTTTTATCATTTCGAACAATCCTGGCCTGTTCTACGTCCATCTCATCGTCAGATATCTTTTCGCCAAAGAGGTCGTCATCATCATCATAGTGACCTCCCGTGAGGGAGTCACCATCCAGGTCATGTATCGTTGCAGTTTTGAGAGGGCTCTGAGCCACTTTCACTATTTTATGGTCTGGTTCAAACACCAAATTGCGGTCAGCGGTCACAACAGGTGGATCGAATCGCAAGTCTGCAGCTTGATGCTGCGGTGGCCTGAACAATGGCCACCACTCTTTCCAGTGCTTTGGATTGCTTTTTCGTCTCAGCGTTGTCCACGCCCTCGAGGCTCAGCAGATTGGCCAATTCACCGTCTGATATGATAGTGACACATCTGCGCTTGTCCTCTACTTCAATCATTAGCGGGCCCAAGCCACGCTTCTCCCCGAAAGCTCGTAGAGCAGCAGGATCGGGAGCACTATATATACAAGTAAACAATCTCATGAGTGATAAAAGAATAACCAATTCCTGTAGACTTCATCTACATTATTAAAGGGGTCTGTAATCATGCGCGCTAGCCAGGGGGTACAAGACAAGAATTTGGGTACATCTCTAGCACCAAGGATGTTGATCATGGGTTGAAAATGGATTTCTTTGGTGGGGCGTTGTTTGGGTACAATGGTTTCAAAAAGTTCCGTAATGCGATCATAACTGAGACTAAGTACTAGCATCTGTCGTAACTGCGGGAGTTCATCGCTATCTACAGGGAAATCTACATAAGCACCGAGATCATCCACTAATCCTAGGAAAACGTTTTTTGGTTTAGAGTCAACATAAAGTAGTTGGTAGACAGTTTTCTTGGAGCGAGTAATGTATCGCTTTGACCATTGTAGCTTCTGCTGCTTGACAGTTTTGCTGTACAAGAAGAACTGAACACTGGGGGCCTTCATCATTCGATCAAGCATGCTCGGTGTCAAAAAGGCGTTCCCGTTCAAGATGGACACTAGGGAGACCACTTGCTGATTTGTCATCATCCAGTCTAGTGGGACTTCGGGATAGTAATAAGTCGCGTTGTAAGGGCCACGTCACGTACGTCGTAAGGGCTTTGGCCAAAGCGTGTAGCCTTACGTTCATCAAATACGCACGTCGAGCCCGTCGCCCTCATGTGCCATGATGGTATCTGATGCATGGATCATGGTTTGCAACTCGATCAATTGGGATTTATGATACAAGACGCCCTTGCGATCTGCGCCTGGCACTTTTTCGGGCAAAAGAGCATCGAAAAAGTCTACTACTTCCAATAGCTCGTGCATCTGACCCAGAGTCAGTATTGCTAAGCGCAAAGTTTGTTGCAATGGGAGCAGCGTCGCAGGGCCAAACATGAAGGAATTCATGCCAAAAGCTGCATAAAGGGCAAAGACCTGCGCTATCGTGACACGCTCCGGCAGCTCATATAGCTCTCCTTGCTCAGACTCCTTCAGTTTTGTCACCTCCTCGTGGTATTCACTTGTCTAACCGATTCCGAATTCTGATGAAAATTTCTTCACGGTGTCGAACTTGGGAATCCTCTTGGTCTCTACGAACTTCTTCAGGCTCTGTGCGCCAAAGGCTTATTCCGCTTGCATTGCTCCGGCGTTCGCGCCGACTCTCAATTTCAGGTCCGTCCTTGCATACAGTCTCAAGAGGGCGAGGCCAAGTGGAGCGCAACTGAAAGCTTAGTTCGCTTCCTCAACCTGGTCAAAGGTCTTCACCTCTATAATCATCTCTGGCTTTGGCAACCTGCCTTTGTGTTGTTGCCTCACATCTTGCATCTTTTTGGAGATTTTGTCCAGATTCTCACGAGCAGCTCTGGTGCAATGCTTTCGCTGACCCGACCCGACTCCATCACCCACTATCTGCATGCTTTTTTCCACCATTTGCAGCAACTGCGCGGGTGGTTGAAGGGGCACACCATCGTCGCCTCGTGGCTGAAGTAGTTTCATATATTCATTGTGCTCCCTGAGCACGCAATCGTCGAGGGTGAGCTCAAGGGATTCTATGAGGGGCATGGACATCGCAGTTTTTGACAATTCCGCCATCATCCTGGGATCGTCTATCCTGTAGGGGCGTAAGTTGGCGTCAAGCTTCATGTTGCCTGCACACAGAGTTACTTCCAGTTTTCGATACATCGAGGCGACCAATGCGGTGACCTTTTGCAGGGCTTGCGGCCATTCCCAGTAGCCTGGGCTGGAGACAAAGATGACTCTAGTGTAGGTGGACACCAGTTTGTTCCTTGCATCCAGACAACCATGGTAGAAGCTCACGATCGCGTCATGAATATCCTGCATTGCCAGGTTGGGTGACAGCAGCTTCTTGAGATGGCCTTCCAAGTCTAGATGGTCAATGAAGCCAAACATAATGATAATTGGTGTCGCTTGCTCGATCGTCTGAGTGATCGAGGCCATAAGGGCGGCACGTTGCTGTAGCGTCAACTGGGGCATGGCCACCACTGCTACGTCGTCATGAAGATACGGAAAGTTCACTGTCGGATCAATCGTCGAGTCACTAACGATAATCAGTTTCATTCCTCGCAGCTCGTTCAGTTGGTGCCAGGCCAAGGAATTGATCAATCGATGATGAGTGAAGTTGCCCTGGGATCTCAAATCATCCATCACTTTGTCAGTTGAGCCCGGGTAATGCTCGGATTGAATCAAAAGTCCGGTGCCTCGCATCGGCTTCAGGGATCCCACTATCGCATGGTGCCCGCTGTCAATTAGCATTTGCGGGTTTGGGATTGTTATGAATCTCTTGTTCTGGTAGGCTCGCCCACAGGGCCTCTTGTTCGTCAATAAATGCATGCCTCACGCCTTGAGGTTTCGTTTCCAGGAAAGCAGTGTCGAAGATTTCCTCTGTCTCGTAGAGTTTGGCTGGTTTCTTCCTCTTTTCCGTGAGCTGGGCAAATATCAGATCTTTGGCTCTTCCTAGCGTGATGACCGACGCCGATTTCTGGAGTTTCGAGCTGGTCTCGATGACCTTCTCTTGCAACAGATGGGCCAGGAAAGAGACTTTCGATCCATCTTTGGTGAGTGGGTCAGAAGGCTTTGGGCTCTCGCCTTCAAGTTCCGCAATATAGGGTGGTTCATTGGTCATCCCTTTGTGCCAAGTCTCAGGAAGTTCATCCTCCTATCATAGATACAAGTACCACGGAAATAGTCGTCTTGTGGCTGTGTTGTAGTCAATCTCACGCTGGTGAGAACTTCTTGCCTATCTTGCACATAATAGTCCACAGCTAGGTTCAGTAGGTCATTCATTAGAAAAACACTTCTCTGCTCGTTTGGATGAAGCATTTTGCTATCTTAAAATTCCTGCCATCTTCCCCGCACTTCGATGGCTATGCGCTGATAGACATCCAGAACCACGACATTCTTTTTATAGCTGCCATAGTCGTGGATGTATTTGTTTATGACTTCGGCTTCCGAATTGAAGTGAGGCTCCATCATTACTGGTACCGGAGTGCAGAAAAATATGACTTCTGGTTGGTATCTGGCCGTTGCCCAATCAATGAATGCCACATAAAGTTAAAGATGTGCTCGAGGCTGATGTTCTTGCCCTTTTTGCGTCTCTTCAGGATTTCATTGTGACCCATGCAAAGAATTATTGCGCTTCATCTTTTCATTCCAGTGGATTGCAGATAGATCTTTATCTCTGCGATTCTCCCACCACCAAAGGAGACCTTGCCAGCTTGGGCCCTCGGTCTGTTGAAGAACTTCACACGGTGAAACATACTGTCTCCCACTGCAAGGATATCAGAAACGTTGTTTGTTTCCACGTCTCTCAGAGGCGTGCCCGCATAGAAGGATTCATCCTCTTCCAAAAGCTGTAGCCCTGGAATTTCGGTTTCAACAGGGTAGGGTGGTGGTTGTGTGTCCTTCGGCTCCTGACTCTGAGTCATTTCTCCTTCAATCAGTGTCTCGTCAATCAATCTGAAGAGCCAATCTTTATCATGCGATTTTTCTACCGCACTAGCTCTTGAGTCCCTGGACAGGTTTCTGCCTCTCGTGGAACTACCCACCCTTCCACCTCAACTACGCATGCGGGATCTGTCCAAAGAGGTTCCACGCCCAGCATTCTGGCTGGAGGGTCCCGGTTGAGTATCTGCGGAGTTCGCTGAGTCTAACCGCTGTCTCGCGGCTGGCACTTCTTGCAGGGAAGAGCTACTGGTCTCGACTTGATCTCAGCTTCTCTTTAAGCCGTGAGACTGTCTAACTAACGTCAGGCCTTTCGGAACTGTGGGCCTCGAGGCCACAGAGGTATTTGCAGTGTCGACTTGTTTACGGATCTCTGAGATCTGTTGATCAATTGGACTAGTTTGGGGTGTAGGCAGCAGGGGTTGAGGGGAAATCGTCTCAAGGCTTGTTGCCAAGGGCGCTACAGGCGGGAGTAGTTGTTGAGTCACAATGGGGAAATCATTATCATCATCATCTACGATCAAAACTGCTGGAGTTTGATACACACTCAGTTGTTCTCGAGGGGGCACAGGGGGTGGGGGTATTACTGCACCGACAACAGCTTGGTCAGTCGTAGTTATCAGTGGGGTTACAGTTTGTGAGTCTGTGGGGAGATCTAGCGCCTGAGGTGCCCCTTGGGGAACTTCAAGAGGGATCAGATCTATGGTAATGGGGTTTTGCTGTGAAGGCATCATCTCACTGTCGCTGGAATGTTTGTTGTTTTCAACCTCTCTGGAGATTGCGCACACAGAATAAATGGCACCATCTATGAGTTAACTCAAGAATTTTGCACCATAACCGTTAATTGTTTTCCGGGGTCTAAGCCTGTTCCTTTGGGGTGGCTCCCCGGAATTAATTTTGTCACCTGGGGTGTCTTGTTTTCAACTGGGACACACTACGGTTGGTTTCTTATGGGAATCCAGCGAGTTAGAGTCCTGGATGGGCCCTACAGAGTCCTGGATGGGCTTATTGAGAGATGGCTGCTCAGCTGACACCGGTTGTTCGACTGAGTTCGGCTGGCTGGAGTGAGCAGGCTTAAACCTTGTCGCCCCTCTTGGATCTGCCGGGACTTGTTCAGGCTCCCCGGAACTAGTGTCTGGTGCCGGGTTGGAGGTTGTCTCATGTATTAGGTCATGTCCTGAAAATCTCTCATTTATGCCATAGGGAAGGGTCGCTTCACCATCTTCAGACCCGGCTGTCTTACTCCTAGTTTGCTTTCGTCGGGGTTTGGGCGGATTGTGTTCATAAACGGTCAGTCTCAAGGCTTGGTTCTTGAAAACCTCAAGGATCATTTGTTCAGTTGCTTTCCACTCTAAGCAGTCTAGACCCGCGCCCAGGCGCGGCATGTGTATCTCTAAGACTTGGTTAGCTAGAGCATGTTCCTTCATCTGTATCAAACAGTCCAGTAGGTCACGCCTTTCTGGTAGGTCAAAATGGTACTGCTTGGTGACCAAGTTGTAGACCCAGCAATTGTCTTCCTCGAATTGGATTGGGCTCAAGGAAGCTTTCACTTTCGCCTCACTCTCTACTCTATGCCTCAACCTTTCAAAGTGTTCACAAAAGGTGACTGCGATGCCTGCACCCATGGTGGCATCGGCGGAAATGCAATGAGCAAGAGCATAGGTATGGCCTTTCCTCTTTTGCCGGCGGCACTGGAAGAAGTCCCCTTGAATCACCTGATATCCAGGGATTGGTTTGCTTGTGAAGTTGACCTCAGTGGCATCAAAATCAGTTTCCCTGATCGTGGCGTCGTCATCTGAGGACTCTCCTGGAATCTTGCAGGAGCTCTGACCATCAGAGTCATCTGAGTCAGTGGAAATGCTACTCTCGCTATTGTATGAGCGCCTCCTACCTCTTGTCTTCATCTCAAAGGGGGCATCGGGTAGATTGTTGCGGTCTTGCTCAATCTCATCAGCTTTTTCATTCAGATCTTCCATCTCAAAAGGGGTGAGTTCACCTACTTCAACTTCAACGGTAGAGAGATCATCCATAATGAGTTGTTCCTTTAGCTCAGGGGCAATGGGGTTGGGATTGACTAACTGTTGATCGCCCTCCATGGACAGCTCAAACTCCTCTATTCCAGAGTGATGCGGCTTCATGATTCCATAATGGGCTTTGTAACCATTCGACAGATGATAGTATCGTCCTCCCTGATGTACTTCTGTCACCTTGAAAGGTCCACGCCATCCTCTTAATAGTTTGGCTGTACCTCCTGCGGGAATGATTCTGCAGAAAACCCAAACCCAATCTCCTACTTCATAAGCCTTCGGGCCCTCACAGTGCTTATCAAAGTGCTTCTTCTGACGGAGTTGTGCTTGTTGAGTGTTGGCACGGAATAGCTCATTGAGCTCCTGTCTTTCGATTGTTTTTCGCACATATTAAAAAGGGGAACTCTTCTCGGCCTCAAATTGCGGGAAAAAATAAATTAATGGCATGCGACGCTCGTGACCAGTTAATAGCATGTATGGCAAAACACCGGTCGTGGCATGTCGAGTACTGTTATAGGCACCTACCATCTGGTGCAAGAATTTATCCCAGTCGTCCATGTGGCGGGAACAAAAGACACGCAACATGTGTGCTAGCGTCCGGTTTTGGCGCTCGACCAGGCCATTGCATCGAGGCTTATATGTGTTTGAAAACACCTGCACTGTCTTGACCACTTCTTGTGTTATAATGGCAGCAAATTGTATGCCATTATCAGATTGGATAAAAGTCGGCACACGGTGGGGAGATATCCAGTAATTCAAGAAGATGTCACAAGTTTCCTCGGCAGTATATTCCTTGCAGGGAGCAACCTCCACAAACTTAGTGAATTGGTCTATCATTACTAGAATTCCAGTAAAGCCACTCTTGGTCTGACAGATCTTTTGGTGATCTATTTGAACATTCTCGTTGAAGCTACCGCTCACTAAATTTTTCAAAAGAAGACGTTTGGCAGCCGTGGGGGACTCTTGGTGTTCTGACACAGCCTGCATGTCGTCACCAATTACTTCACGGCACTGTTCAGACCAGGCCAGATGAAGCGTTGCTCAACGCGAGCTATCACCTTGTCCATGCGTTGATGGCCTTGCTCATTGTGGGCTCTAAAAAGAACTTCTGCATGGTACAGTTGGGGTAACACGATGGCATCATGATCAAATATCTTCTCATCGGGTTTACGTCTGCAACACAGCGCGTCCTGGGAATTTACATACAGTTGGGCCTTCCAGTAGTTATAGAAATCTCTAATAATCTTTCCAACATCTGCATCTAGTTGATTCTCTTCGCTTCCGCTAGGTTTTGTTTTGTGCGGAGTTCCCCTTAATTGACCCTCCTGCATGCACTTTCGGATCGCTGCCGTCACCAGGTCAGTTCTCTGGGCCCGGCTTAGATCGGCCACTGAGTATGTGGCTGCGTTCACTAGCTTGACGGCTGGGATCATTTCCAAGTCTCCCTCCTGCGCACCGGCGTTCAGACTCTCGGCGCAGAGCGCGACCATCTTTGCCGAGGGAGGCTCTGCAATCATTGGCTCATCTTCTCGAACCACTGGGGAGAAGAAAGGAGAATCTGCTTTGGTAATCTTAGCAAGGGCTAATCGCTCATTCTCAGTCAAATGGGGCGTCTCACGGCATAATTTTTTACTTTCAGTGACCGGGAATTCCGTTGGATCAACAGTTTTATCCTTTTTCAAGACTCTAACCTTGGGGCCCTTCTTAGGGCCTTGGGACAACTGGTAAACTTTCTCAATGTTTGTGGGCTCATTATTGGAACAAGCGAGCTCCTCCATTTTAGGCGTAGTCTCTCTCCCGTCTTTGTCCAACCAAGGGACGGTTTGCAGCTGATCATAATAATCCTGATCCAAGAACGCGAAGCCCAGACTCACGTCCGGTCGAATTCTGTCGTATTCCTCTCGTGATTCGCAGAACTCAGTCTTTTTGCTAAATCCGTCAGCCTTAAAGTGCTTATCCCTAAGGCGGTGCTCAATGCGCATTTTGAAGGCACCAAGTATGGTTATCCAGCATGCTACAATAACTGATGTCATAGAGTAGGTTTTCAACCATTTCAGGGCAATGTTGTCCACTCTTAAAATGAATTCTCTACCTTCTGAATGGAACTTGAACTTTTCTATGAATTGCACGGCAGCTAGCTTCTCTGCCTTGGCTGCACCATATTTATGCTCCGCGGCACTCAACATCTTGCTACCATAAGCGATCGGCCGAAATATCAACTTACCATCGATTTCTTGTTCCTGGTGCAGTATGCCAGAAATTGCTACATCAGAAGCAACAGCGTCCAAGATGAATGTGCCCTCCTCTCTGGGCAAGGCAAGCACGGGTGCGGAGCACAACTTTTCTTTGGTGAGATCAAAAGCCTTTTGAGCCTCTCCATTCCACTCGAAATCGAGACTTTTATTTATCAGACGATTCAGGGGTTCAACCAATTCACTGTGATTTTTATGAATTCACGATAATAGTTTGCGAATCCTAGAAAGCTCTGCAGATCACGTTTGTTGCGGGGACGCCTCCGTTCCATTGCGGTTTCGATTGATTCTAGATCAGGCCGCACACCTTCCTTGTCAACTATTAAGTATGTCAACAATTATGTCAACTATCCTTGTCGACTATCGTCCTAAGTATTTGATAGAACACTTCAAGAACTCACACTTGCTAGGTTTGCATTTCAATCCCGCTCGTCTCAGGCATGACAGAATTTCACCTATGCGGTCTATGTGCTGGTCAACGGTGCCCGTAGCTATTATGACGTCATCTACATAACACATAACGAGATTCCCATAGCTCTGCGCAATGTCCATCAATACGCGAGACATTAGTCGCTGGAAAGTTGCTGTAGCATTACGCAGGCCGAAGGGCATAACCTTCCATTGGTACAAGCCAAGCTCACAAGCAAACGCTGTTTTGGGTCTATCCTCTTCGCGAAGCGGTACCTGCCAAAATGCTGAGCCCAAATCCAGAGTGGTGAAATAGATAGCACATCCCAAACGGGCCAGGCTTTCGTCGATACGAGGTAACGGATACGCATCCCTGATGGTCTTAGCGTTCAGAAGTCGACAGTCGCAACAAAATCCTAATTGGTTGCCCTTTTCCTTAGCCATTACAATACCGCACGCAGAAGGAGAATACGAGGGTTCAATCAAGTCTACGCTCAACAAGTGTCTAACTTTTTCATTGGCTTTTTCCGCTTTCCACGATGCCATCCTACGTGCACCCTCATGGTGTGGAACCGCATCGGGCTCTAAGTCAATCCTATGTTCCATTAAGCGACACCTACCAACGTCAGCCTTATTCTTTGCAAAAACAGCAGGGTTGGCCTCAAGTACTGTTCGGAGTCTTTCCAGCTGGGCTGAGGTGATGCGATTTTTTAACTCTTCCAATTTAGGGAGCAACTCAATCTTTTCAAGCTCATCTTTTGCGGGAAAGTTGGATCTGCCTGATGGAGCTGATCCATTTAGCGTCGTTGTTGATGAACACACAGATTTCACATGGTGAAGATTTTGCTTACATTTATTGTTACAAGCACCACAATCATCCTTCAAACATTCAACCAAATCTTGTTTCATATCAATGAGTTCAGTAAAGGCTGGGAGGGCATAGGCCACTTTTTACCCCTGACGCAGAGTCAGTTCCCGATCGCTGGGGTTTACAATTGGTACAGCTACTCGACCGTCTTTAGTCAGGCTCAAGGTCCTACCAGCAGAGGCGCAGTTTGCTTCGCTGCGAATGTCTTCAATTGCCAACAGACAATTCTGTCTGTCATTGCGGAGTTCACCTGCTGTTTTCCGCAGCTTGAGTTGGCGTAAAGTGACTTCCTTTGGTTTCAGAGTGATACCAGCCTCCACTATCAACTGCATTCGATCAACTCCCCATCACATCTTTACGTAGCATCTGTCGAACTCGGGTGGGATCGCGCACCAAAATAGAGTTTCGCCTCAGATCAATCTGAACGTCGAATTCTCTGATGAAAGTTCGACCGACGAGGAAATCATCTTCTCCCAGGTGTTCAACCACAATAAAAGACACTGGAAGGCAAAGTCCATTAATGGTCATGTTGGGCTCGTCTGTGACGCCGAGCACTCGTATTGGTTGATCGTTCGCCATTCTGATGGGCACTACCCATGGTTTGAGGGGGACCGCTCCCAACCTCTGCCAAGCATCAGCCGAAATGACACTGATCCCAGCGCCAGTATCCGACATGCCCTTCAAATCCGCCGGATTACCATGGGCGCCGTGAACTTGCACGGTCACAGTGGCATTGTTGTCTATCACTGCACTCCGCACTCCCGTAGCAGGACCCACTGCTCTCAGTGACAATTCATTTCGTCCAATGAAGATTTGTCCAATTAAGTCTTCATCCAGAATCACCCATGCAAAGGTGATTATTTCAATGAAATCTATTCTGAGACCTATTTGGACTGGTCCGAATGCTTGTCTTTCCTTTTCTTTCAGACACACTGCGACGCTTCTCCTAGCCTTAAGACTTCTCGCTAGGGCCTTCCGATCCACATCATGACCTTTTTGTCGCAGATAATCCACTTAGATGTCCATATGTATCACCGATTGGTTTGATTCACACTCCAACTTTTTGGTGATCTGGTGGCCTTCACATTCCAACAAACTCAGCTGTTTCTTGTCCGCCAACTTGAGGATCTTGAGATGGTCCTGACGACCATCGGAGGGCCAATCAGACTGATTGTTGATAGAAGTCGCGGCAAGAATCCAGAGTCTACTTCTTCCACGTTCGGCGACAAGTTCATTCCTTCTGTCTCGACATTCACATCACCGGAGCTTCTGACCGCTTTAGCTTGGTTGCTGCGACCCAAACTTGGATTGCTATTAGGGTTGCCATTGTTCGGATTTACCATTTTTCGGACTGCTTCTAACACTCTCTGTTCCATTCCATCTATCTATTGCTTCAGCGTGGCATTCACTTCTTCCCGTGTGAGCGGAGGAATTTTAGTTTGTCCTTGCACGTTGGGCTGATTAGATCCTTCCATTGGTCGAGCAGCCGGAGGTGCATTGGCGGACTGGGTTCCTGTGGGCCTCTTCAGGTGCGGACAGTTTGGCTTCATATGTACTTCTCCCAAACAGTGAAAGCAATGCAAAGGGGCTACACGTATGACCGCCTTGTAATACTTCGTTATCTCATCAGGGTCATTGATATAGTCCGGAGGAGCATAACCCATTTTGCAGAGAGCCTTGCGATAGTTGGCGCACTTTTTGTGAACATGGCCCATTTTTCCACAGGCGAAGCATCTGAATTGACTCTTGTCGAAAGGAGGTTTGAAAGTGGTGTTGTTTTGGGGTTGACTCTGTGAATGCAACCCAGCCTGGTTCTGCAATGTTGATGTCTCGCCAGTGTTTTGCTGACCGGTGTTTTGTTATGACTTGTTCTGTTGAACAATGGGCGTAGTCCAGTTCGTTGGCACATTGGGTTTATTGTTTCCACTTGGTTGCTCGACATGAGCTTTTCTTCTATTGCTGTTGACTTTCCTCAACGTTAGGTAGTCGTGGCACTTACTACGTATCTGCTCAACTGAAGGGGGGTTGTCGGTATAGTAATCGCCGGTATGGGAGGTTAGGAGACTTTGATGGAAGCCTTCATCCAGGAACCCAGTCATGAACTTCCTCATAATCTCGAGGTTGCGCGTCTTGATAGATTCTTCGGGGGCAGCTTTGATTCGCAATGCTTCCAGATGATCGAGAAAGGTGTCAAGTTTCTCGTTGGGCTCCTGTTTTCGGACGTCAAATTGAAGGCGTGCATCATTTGGGGAATTTCCAATTCCGAATCTCCTCGAGAGAAGGTTAAATATATTTGTGCCTCTCACTCTGTGGCTTTTGCATGATCAAAGCTTGTACATGTTTGTGAAGAAACGTGATGAGCGTCAGCACCGTGGTTCATTCGGCTCCCGTGCAGTCCTCCATGTACATACGCATTAGACTAATCCAAGCGTCCACTGAACTATCCGATGCTTCTCCTCCATACTTGTGGGATTTAGCCTTCATGCCCATGCCATCAGCCAATGCCGGGGCCTGTGTCTTTTGCAGTGTCTCCACTATTCGATGCAAGCGATCGTTACTGGCCTCCATGATATCATGAACCATGTCCGCCATGTTCTGAGTGTCATTCGATTGTCGACGTGTATTGTTCGTGTCTCTACCATCAGTTTGATACTGGGTGCTACTGGCATATTTCACATTACGTGGTGCAGGTGAAGGATCTCAAACTCTTGTCTGTGCCGTGGGGGTGGATGGTGAGGTCTGCTCGGCTCTAACCGTCTCGCCTATCGAGGTTTTAAAGTCAGCGAACAGGTTCTGCATCTGATTGGCAATCGATTTCTGCAGTTGTTGATTCTAGGATTTGATGCTTGACTCCAGCTTGGTCATGTTGCTGGCCACCCTGCCAAGATCTGCACCCAGCGTGCTCATATTGACTTTCAAGCCGTTTGCATCCGTCGTTAATCCATCCATGTTCGATATGACACCGAGCACATCAGTAGTGAGTTTCCCCACATCAGCCTTCATCCCTGATCCCAACGCTTCTTGTTGCTGAGTGGCTTCACTGATCTTTTTGGCGAGTTCTTTTCTCACTTTCTTCAAGGCTTTGCTTCGACGAGACTCATTCATGCCCATCTGCTGTTGTAAGGTCTTCATTTCAATTTTCACATGCTCGCAGGTCATGTTCGCAATTTTCTTCACCATCTCCATGTACTCCATTACTGATTTGACATGGCCCTCAAAGTCCTTCTTGGAGATAGCGTTTTGGTGAAGCAATTGGTCCATCTGGTCTTGTCTCTGGATGAGCTCCACCTGTGTTCGGTTGGTGAGAACTTGGGCCTGACTGATACTTTTAGTTGCCTTTGCGAGTGCATCTCGGGTGGGGATCAGGTCACCCGAGGATTCCAGATCCTGCTCTTCAGCATCCGAAGCTCATCAGCTTCTTCTTGCTCTTCTCCCTGTAAAGGTGGAAGCCCTTCTTCTTCGACATTGACCGGTTGATTGAGTATGACTTCATCATCTTCTTCGAAAGGGACGTGGAATTGCTCTGGAGGTTCAACTTCTACATCAGATTCCTCTCGTGGCACCTCTGTAGTGAAGGCCAGTGAGGGCAGTTCAATTCCAGGCTGCTGCAGTTGGCTGGTGCCCTACACGTGCGACTCGTCCACATAGAGGTCAGTCTCTCCCGGTCGACCAACGACGGTCACGTCAGCGGAAGTACCACTCGAAGTTGAGGTTTTTTGTGAAAGTCTCCTACTCACGTGGGATGTGATAGTTAGCATTGATATATCAGAAGGACGACTCCACACAGCTTCATCACGCTCATCCATTCCGGGAGGATCCATTGCAGGAGTTGAAGTGTGAGCGGGCTTGCCTAGCGAGGCAGCTGGAGTCTGGGATACCCCTGGATCCACTGATTTCCTCTTGGTCAAACTGTCAAGCACGGAATTGCATACACCAGCAACCGAGGACATGGCAGCCCTTTGGGGTAACGGGATAGTGCTGTTTGGATTCGCGGAAGTGGAACCATGCTCGGGCAGTTTAGCACCAGATCTCAACTTATAAGACCCCCCACTGATCGACACATGTTTGTTCTTGTTACCTGAACGAACCATGACTGACCGATTCGAGCACGATGCCAGGTTCTTATCGGGAGTTGGTCACCGCTGAACAGGAAGGAGGACTCCTCAAGGAAGACATGGTAATTCGAACTCGGAAGAGACTAGCAAAACTTATTTGTTGTACTCAAGCACTTTTCTGGGATCAAACTCCCAAAGCTGAATTGAAGCAGTATTCAATATTTGTCGACCAAAAGAATCCCAAGAGATAGGGCGCACTTGATTTCGGGCTCTAAAGAACTCACATTGACAAGGAATTTGAAAAAGTGGGGTGAAATGTCCCATAATCGAAGTTCAAATTCTTTGATTCTCTCAACAGAAAATCTGAGGGACACGGATTTTCACAAAAACTTCTTCAAGCGTTTCACGGGCGCAGTTCCCCGCAGGGCAAGTGGTACCGAGCTGGGAATCGGAAACCGAAATGGATTTGGACTACTGAAGACTGAGAAGTCGTCAATGAACTTCCAGAAACTTGAGAGATTTTTGACTAGTGAAACACTTAAATCTTCCCAAAATTGCAGAGAGTGTTCCGATCCGGTTCAAATTTGGCACACAAACGAATTTTGGGATGAGAAACTCGATTTTGGGGTTGGGGGCACTTCAGAGAGCCTTTGGGGCCTTCCGGAAACTTTGGGGTTTTTTGCTAAAAAAGATGAAAGTTTCAGGAACCCAAAATTTTACACCAGAGCAAACTAAGGGCTCCAGCACATTTTCGAACAGGTGGTCATATTTGGGGAAACTTTTGACTTGGAAACGTTTCTGTGGGATGCCTCCTTCACCGAGTAATTCTGCAGCGGAAACTTTGGGGTTTTCTCCAAAAACTTGAAAGTTTCCAATCTCCAATTTGGATTAAAATCATGAATAATCGTCCGGTTGGATTCGTCGAGTGCGCGCTGGAAAGTTGACTACTTTTAGATGCAGAAGATGAAGTCGGTTTGTCAACTTTAGCACTCCTTCACAAAAATCTCGTCAACTTTGTCAAACGGGTGAAGTTTCCTACATACCTGATGGTGTTTATTTGGCCAAAGAGGGGTCCAAAGTTGACGTGATCAACTTTGGAAGTACCTCGTTCTTCCGGATTTCTCTCGATCTTTCTGTGTCTGAATTTTCAGCTTCCTACCTTATTTTCTCAAATTTTTGGAAACTTAAAGGTTTTTGCTGTCTACCCAACACGCGAAAATCACCAAAGTTTCTGGTGAAGCTAAAAAGGCTCTTGGGCACTTTCCTATGAATTTTCTGCTGTTTACAAGGTTTGTGAAACTTGAATTGGACCTTATGTGTAATTAAGCACGGCCGGTTGGCCAACGCGTCGTCAACTTTCAGGAAAAATGGGAGAGTTGCTGTTAACCAAGGCTAAGTCCCTATTCTATTATGCTGGTAACTCTTCAGTCCACTTGGGCAACTTCCAAGTTAACCAGCAAAGTTGACGGTGTGAAACCTACTGTCAACTCTCCCAAACACGCGGGATCTGGTGCACTAACCTTTTAGGTGTTGGTTGGGGGTATTGATGCCGTCAAATTTGCCGATTTTGATGTTGTTTCCGACAACAGTTGTCCAATCCGTCCGGGTTGTGTATGTAGCAGCCACTGAAAAATTTACGCAACTCTTCAAAGGACTGCTAAGTTGCACTTGTTTTCCTAACTGGCCGAACGATTTCAACATCAGCGAGGGAAAAGAACAGGCGCGCAGAACACGTTGAAAGTATCGAACAGCAGTCCCGTTCAGCTGAAACAGCCATTCTGACAAAAACAATAGCGAAAATCACACGAACCGAGACGCAGACAATCGACAGAGATGTGACAACAAGTGTCGCGTTTGAGAAACTTAAGAAAAGTAGCAAAGGCGATTCCGGAAACTTTCTTCGCTTATAAGCGGCAACTGTGTTCTCAATGGGTTTTTGCTCTAATCGGAATCAATTCGGCATGTTAGGCTGTTTAAGTCACTTATTTTGGCAGTTGAATCCTCCGATATGCTAAAGTTTCCAGTACGACGTGTGAATTCTCACGGAGTCAGCACCAGAAAAGTCAGACAAAATGAGCTAAGTTTTTACATGTGGGGAAATTTTATATATGGAACCTTGAGTTCAAATAAACTAATCTACGGGAAATTCCTACTGAAACTCTACATGTTGGTCGCTAGCCCATATCGGCAGAAACTTTCCCTCTCACCCGAAAGTTACTCGGACATAATGGCAGAATAAACACGAGTTAATACTGACATGATGCTTATATGAAATGTGAACGAGAACCTAACTGAAGATGATACAGAAAGTTAAGAAAGTTGTTCAAGTTAGTTTCAGAAAGTTTTTGTTCAAAAACAAGAGTTTCCGCGACTCACTGCCTCGCAAGTTGATTTTTTGTTGTTGTGTTGATTTGGTCAGAAGTTGACAAAATTCACTTCCTTTTGACAAAAATTATAAAGTTGCTGGAATAACATTACGTGGCGAAACTATGCCGTTTTTGTGTCAGAGCAAAACTTGCTATAAAAGAATTGGGGAAATTACACGCATATACTTAAACACGTGTAATATGCAAATTAGATGTTTGCTGGTAATTTCCTAACAAGCAGAGCTTAAACATGGAGGCCTTACACGGTTTGGCCGAAAATAACGCGCAAAAAATCTAGGAAGTTACCCGCAAGCGCTCTTTACATTGCCCCATGTTTAGGCTGAAATTTTTTTAACCACTTGACAGCATTTATGACCGCATTAATGAGTTAATGGCCTTTCCAACAGCTATCTGGGAAAATACATGCAAAAACATAAGAAATGAACATTTCTCTACGAAAAGAGATCGGAAAAAGGCCGTTGATGGCTCTTTGGAAACCGCTTCGATATACCTATCATTTGAAATAAACTGCTTGAAAAAATATTGAGAACTCCATAAATGGTGCGCCTCTCAATTATGGCTTTTCCGAAAAACGAGTCACTTATTCAGCGCGAGTTTTGTTCAAATGAAAAATTCTCTACGAAAAGGGATCAGAAGAGGTTCTTTAAAGACTCGCTGTAAAACGCTTGGATATACTTTTCATTTAAAAGAAACCGATTGACAAAAATTTGAGAACTCCGGAAATGATGCGTCCCTCCACTTTTGCTTTTTTGAAATCCGAGCCGCTTTTTCAGCGCAAGTTTTGTTCAAATGAATATTTCTCTACGAAAAAGGATCAGAAAATGTTCTTCAATGGCTCTCTGGAAAGTGCTTGGATATACCTATTCTTTAGAACAAACCGCTTGAAAAAATTGTGAGAACTTCAGAAATGGTGCGCCGCCCCTCTATTTTTGCTCTTTTGAAATCCGAGCCGCTTTTTCAGCGTAAGTTTTG
>JAAUXW010280275.1_pt1 | contig 21971 bp, 19 predicted proteins | sample 7278141 | NCBI WGS metagenome assembly JAAUXW01 (sample SAMN14350115, study PRJNA611818) | marine sediment metagenome | isolation source: surface marine sediment (2.1m) | place: French Polynesia: Moorea | collected 2018-08
GGGCAGGGAGCCCAGGAAGCCTACGTCGTACTGTTCGGCCATGCGCACGCCGCCGCCCTCGCCGAAGATGTGCTCCTCGAGGCCGCATTGGGAGCAGATATGGGTGCTCATATTCTCGATCACGCCCAGCACCGGCACCTCCACCTTCTCGAACATCTTGAGACCCTTGCGCGCAGCCAGCAGGGCGATGTCCTGGGGGGTGGTTACGATCACGGCGCCGCTCACGGGCACCTTCTGGGCCAGGGTGAGCTGGGTGTCGCCGGTGCCCGGGGGCAGGTCGATGACCAGATAGTCAAGCTCGGACCAGTTGGTATCATTCAGCAGCTGTTCCAGGGCCTGGGTGACCATGGGCCCACGCCAGATCATAGGCGTCTCCTCGTCGATCAGGAAACCGATGGACATGGCCTGAACCTGATAGCTGTTCATGGGTTCCAGGGTCTTGCCGTCTTTGGATTCCGGCTTGCCCGTGACACCCAGCATGCGGGGCTGGGAAGGACCGTAGATATCGGCGTCCAGAACGCCCACCCGTGCGCCCTCCGCCGACAGGGCCAGGGCCAGGTTTACGGCGGCGGTAGACTTGCCCACACCGCCTTTGCCGGAGGCCACAGCGATGATGTTCTTGACGTTGTCGATGGGCTTGAGGGACTTCTGCACCGAGTGAGCAATGATCTTCCAGTCCACCTCGACCTCGGCCGATGTGACGCCTCCCAGGGATTCGATCCGCTCTTTCAGCGCCGCGGCGAGTTCGTCTTTGAAACCCTTGGCAGGGAAACCCAGCTGAACCTTGACCTTGACCTCACCGGCGCTGACGTCTATGCCCTTGACCGCCTTGGCGCTCACCAGGTCCCTGTCCATGTGGGGCTCGATGTAGCCCTTGATGGCTTCTTGAATCTGTTCTTGGGTTACCTCTGCCATGTCCTCTCTCCTGCCCGCCACCGGCTCTCAGCGAAGCAAATAGTATTTGAATGGGCGTGCATTCTACACCAAAATGCGGAATATTGCCCAAGTAATTCACTAGGTTTTTATTCGTTTCTAAATGTATGTGATAATGCAGTACTTTATCCGCCTTCAAGCGACCGGAACGGTCACGATCAAGCCGTAAAATGACAAAAACACCGCGAAAAATCCTGGTAACCAGCGCCCTGCCCTATGCCAACGGCCCCATTCACATCGGGCACCTGGTGGAATACATCCAGACCGATATCTGGGTCCGTTTTCTCAAGATGCAAGGGCATCGCTGCGTCTACGTGTGCGCCGACGACGCCCATGGCACACCCATCATGCTGCGCGCGCGCCAGGATGGCGTGGAGCCGGAGGAGCTGATAACGGGAGTGCACCGGGAGCATCGGGCGGATTTTGCCGAATTCAAGGTGGATTTCGACAATTACCATTCCACCCATTCCCCGGAGAACCGGGACTGCGCCAACCGGATCTACGAGCGCAACCGGGACAAGGGCCACATCGTGCGCCGCGTGATCACCCAGGCCTATGACCCGGAAGAGCAGATGTTTCTGCCGGATCGGTTCATCAAGGGGGAATGCCCGAAATGCGGCGCCAAGGACCAGTACGGGGACAACTGCGAGGCCTGCGGGGCGAGCTACTCGCCGAGCGAACTGAAGAATGCGGTGTCGGCCATCTCCGGGGTCAAACCCGTGGACAAGGAGTCGGACCACTACTTTTTCCGCCTGGCGGATTTCGAGGATATGCTCCGGGCGTGGACCCGGGGGGGGCATCTGCAGCCCGAGGTGGTCAACAAGCTGGACGAATGGTTCAAGGCGGGGCTGCAGGAATGGGACATCTCCCGGGACGCCCCCTATTTCGGCTTCGAGATCCCGGATCACCCCGGAAAATACTTCTATGTCTGGCTGGACGCCCCCATCGGCTACATGGCGAGCTTCAAGAATCTGTGCGACAGGACCCCGGGGCTGGACTTCGACGAGTTCTGGGGCCCGCAGGCGGACGCGGAACTCTATCATTTCATCGGCAAGGACATCATCTACTTCCACGCCCTGTTCTGGCCGGCTATGCTGCACGGCGCGGACTTCAGGACCCCCACCGCCATCTTCGCCCACGGCTTTCTCACCGTGGACGGCCAGAAGATGTCAAAGTCCCGGGGCACCTTCATCAAGGCGCGAACCTATCTGGATCATCTCAACCCCGAGTACCTGCGCTACTATTTTGCCGCCAAGCTGGGCGGCGGTGTGGAGGACATCGACCTCAACCTGGAAGACTTCGCCCAGCGGGTAAACTCGGACCTGGTGGGCAAGGTGGTCAATATCGCCAGCCGCTGCGCCGGCTTTATCCGCAAACGCTTCGACGGGCGGCTCTCCTCTTCCAGGGTTTCGGAACCGGCCCTGTTCGATGAGTTCATCGCCGGCGGCCGGGCCATCGCCGCCCATTACGAGCGGCGGGAGTTCGGGCGTGCGGTGCGCGAGATCATGGCCCTGGCGGACCGGGCCAATCAGTACATCGACGAGAAACAGCCCTGGGTCATCGCCAGGCAGGCGGATCAGGAACAGGCGCTGCAGGACGTCTGCAGCATGGGCATCAATCTGTTCCGGGTGCTGATCGGCTATCTGCGTCCCATACTGCCCGCCACCGCCGAAAAATCCGAGGCCTTCCTGCAGGTCGAGCCCTTGACCTGGGAGGCCCTGGCAACGCCGCTGACGGATCACGTCATCGCCAGGTTCACACCCCTGATGACCCGGGTAGACCCCGCGCAGATCCAGGCCATGCTGGAGGATTCCCGGGAGGACCTGGCCGCCCAGGGGGCGCCCGATGCCGGGCAGCCCGCGACCGGCGGCCCCCTGGTCGAGGACCCCATCGGCGAGACCATCGGCTTCGATGTCTTCGCCAAGGTGGATTTGCGCATCGCCCGTATCGCCAGAGCCGAGCCGGTGGAGGGTGCGGACAAGCTGCTTCGACTCACCCTGGATCTGGGCACCGAGCAACGCAGCGTGTTTGCCGGCATCAAGTCGGCCTATACACCGGCAGACCTGGAGGGGCGGCTCACCGTCATGGTGGCCAACCTGGCGCCCCGCAAGATGCGCTTCGGCGTCTCCGAGGGCATGGTGCTCGCCGCCGGTCCCGGGGGCAAAGACCTCTGGCTCCTGCAGCCGGACGCAGGGGCGCAGCCGGGGATGAGGATCAAATAGGGCCGGAGGAAACATTTGTTCACCACGGCGACACAACATCGGGGGCCGAGATTTAGAATTGTCAATGCGGGAACCGACGATAAGCCTTTATAAACACATAAGTTGTCCGTTGTATGCCCGACTATGGAACCCTAAGGTCCCGAGGGCACTCTATGACTAAAGCGCTCGTCCGATCCCTAGCATGAAAGAATACGCCCTCATCCTGGTCAGCACCGTGCTGGTAAACAACTTCGTGCTGGTGAAGTTCCTGGGCCTCTGCCCTTTCATGGGGGTGTCCCGCAAACTGGAAACCGCCACGGGCATGGGGCTCGCCACCACCTTCGTGCTCACCCTCTCCTCCATCTGCAGCTATCTGGTGAACGAGTATCTGCTGGTCCCACTGGGCCTGGAGTACCTGCGCACCATCGCGTTTATCCTGGTCATCGCCGTGGTAGTGCAGTTCACCGAGATGGTCATGCACAAGACCAGCCCGATGCTGTATCAGGTGCTCGGCATCTTCCTGCCTCTGATCACTACCAACTGTGCTGTGCTGGGGGTAGCGCTCCTGAACATTCAGGAGCAGCACGGGTTTCTGGAGTCGGCCCTGTACGGATTCGGGGCGGCGGTGGGTTTTTCCATGGTGCTGGTGATGTTTGCGGCGGTGCGCGAACGGGTAGCGGTGGCAGACGTTCCGGCCCCCTTTCAGGGCAGCGCCATCGCCTTGATCACAGCCGGTCTCATGTCCCTGGCCTTCATGGGCTTCGCCGGTCTGGTGGCGAGCTGAGCATGCTGATCGCCGTCATCACCATCGTCGGTCTCGCCGTGGCCTTCGGACTGCTGCTGGGCTACTCGGCCATCCGCTTTCACGTGGAGGGCGATCCCATCGTGGATCAGATCGACAGCATCCTTCCCCAGACCCAGTGCGGACAATGCGGGTACGCCGGATGCCGGCCCTATGCAGAGGCCATGGCCGAGGGCGAGGCGGACATCAATCGCTGCCCGCCGGGGGGTGAAACCACCGTGATCGCACTGGCGGACCTGCTGGGCCGCGACCCTCTGCCCCTGGACGCGGAGGTGGGCGAGGAGAAACCCAAGGCGGTGGCGCTCATCGACGAGCAGAGCTGCATCGGCTGCACTCTGTGTATACAGGCCTGTCCGGTGGATGCCATCCTGGGTGCTGCGAAAAGCATGCACACGGTCATCGCGGACGAGTGCACCGGCTGCGAGCTGTGCGTTCCGCCCTGCCCGGTGGACTGTATCTCGATGGTACCGATCGGTGTGGATACCGGCGGCTGGAAGTGGCCCTTTCCCGCAAACGACTCCAGCGGCGCCCTGCAACCCAGCGGACAGCCGCTGTAACGAGGGTACTGGGATCGACAGATGAAGATACGCCCCCGGTGCAAAACGACCAAGCGCAGACTCTGGCATTTTCATGGCGGCCTGAAGCTGGCGGAACACAAGAAGTCATCCACGGAGCGGCCCATCGCCCGCGCCGCGATTCCCGCCCGCCTCATCCTTCCCCTGCAGCAGCACCTGGGAGAGGCGGCTCGTCCTCGGGTGGCGGTCGGAGAACGGGTCCTGAAGGGACAGCCGATCGCCGCGCCCCACGGATCTGTCAGCGCCCCCATTCATGCCTCCACTTCCGGCGTCGTCGTGGAGATCGGGGACTTTCCGGTGCCACATCCTTCCGGCCTTGCGGCGCCCTGCATCGTCATCGAAGCCGATGGGGAGGACCGCTGGGCAGAACTGCCCGCGCCCATGGAGGATTACCTGGAGCGGGACCCGGCTGCGGTTCGCGAACGCATCAGCGACGCCGGGGTCGTGGGCATGGGCGGCGCCACCTTCCCCACCGGCGTCAAACTCGATCCGGGCCCGGAGCATCCCATTAAGACCCTGATCGTCAACGGCGCCGAGTGCGAGCCCTATATCACCTGCGACGACATGCTGATGCGAGAGCGCGCCCAGAGGATCCTGGCCGGTGTCAATATCCTCAAACACATCCTGCAGCCCAAGGTGTGCCTGATCGGGATCGAAGACAACAAACCGGAGGCGATCGAGGCCTTGTGCACCGAGGTGACCGGAAGCGGGGTCACCGACGTCCAGGTGGTGACCATCCCTACTATCTACCCCAGCGGCGGCGAGAAACAGCTCACCCGCATCCTCACCGGCGAGGAGGTGCCCAGAAACGGCCTGCCTGCCCAGATCGGCGTCGTCTGCCATAACGTTGCGACGGCCGCCGCCGTGGCAGACGCGGTCCTCGACGGCAAGCCTTTGATCTCCAGGATCGTCAGCGTCACCGGCCAGGGTATCGGGGCGCCGGGCAACTTCGACACCCTGATCGGCACCCCCGCCGCGGACCTGATCGCCCAGGCCGGCGGTTACACGGACCCGGCGGCGCGGCTCATCCTGGGGGGCCCCATGATGGGCTTCACCTTGCATACCGACGCCGTTCCCGTAACCAAGGGGGCCAACTGTCTGCTCGCAGCGAGTGAAGCGGAGGCGCCTAAGGTGGAACCGGCACGCCCCTGCATCCGCTGCGGCGAATGCGCCCGGGTCTGTCCGGCCCGCCTGCTGCCACAACAGATGTATTGGTACGCACGCTGCAAAGACCTGGAGAAAGTGCAGGACTACAACCTGTTCGACTGCATCGAGTGCGGCTGCTGCTCCCACGTCTGCCCATCCCACATACCCCTGGTGCAGTACTTCCGCTACGCCAAGACCGAAAGCTGGGCCCAGGAAGAGGAAAAGCGCAAATCCGATCGTGCCCGAGAGCGGCACCAGGCACGCCAGCAGCGTCTGGAACGCCTGGCCCGGGAGCGCAAAGCGCGCCTGCGCAGGAGGAAAGAGACCCTGCACAAAGGGACCGCCGGCGGTGAAGGCGCCGAAAGGGATGCGAAGAAGGCGGCCATCGAGGCCGCCATGAAACGGGTGGCGGAGAAAAAGGCCACCCAGAAGGACCAGCCCCAAAACATGGAAAACCTCACCGAGGCCCAACAGCGACAGCTGGAGGCCGTAGACGCCAGGCGGCACAACTCAGCGGCCCGAAAAGACCCTCAAGCCGAGCCGGCCACGGAAGATCAGGAGTGACGCACTCGATGCAGTTTCCCACCGCGACATCGCCCCACACGGGAAACCCTTACAGCGTAGAAGCGGTCATGCTCCGCGTCATACTGGCCCTGGTACCCGGCGCCGTGGCCATGACCTGGTATTTCGGATGGGGCATCCTCATCAACATGGCCATAGCGACGGCTACGACCCTGATCTGCGAAGCTCTGTTTCTGCGGCTGCGCGCACGGCCCGTGATGCCCGCCCTCGGAGACCTGAGTGCGGTGGTAACCGCCCTCTTGCTGGCGATCGCTCTGCCCCCACTGCTGCCCTGGTGGTTGACGGTGCTGGGGGCCGCCTTCGCCATCCTGGTGGTCAAGCAGCTCTTCGGGGGCCTGGGTTACAACCCCTTCAACCCGGCCATGGCCGGGTATGTGCTTCTGCTCATCTCCTACCCCGTGGAGATGACCGCCTGGCTGCCCCCGGTGATGCTCAACGAGCACCCGTTGAATTTCCTGCAAACCGCCACCGCCATCTTCACCGGCACCCTGCCCCCGGGACTCACCTGGGATGCCATCACCATGGCCACCCCCCTGGACGCCATGCGCGAGAGTCTGGACCTGGACAAGATGATCAGCGAGATCCGCCAGACCCCCTTGTGGGGCGATTTCGGCGGGCGCGGCTGGGAATGGGTGGGCAACTGGTTTTTCCTGGGCGGCGTATGGATGATCTACAAGCGGGTGATCAGCTGGCACATCCCGGTGGCCATGCTCGGCAGCCTGTTCGCCATCGCCATGATCTTTCATCTGATCGACCCGGAAACCCATCCTTTCGGCCTGTTTCATCTGTTCAGCGGCGGCGCCATGCTGGGGGCATTCTTCATCGCCACGGACCCGGTCAGTGCCTGTACCACCAACAAGGGCAAGCTGGTGTACGGGGCGCTCATAGGCATCCTGACCTTCGTCATCCGCACCTGGGGCGGCTATCCCGACGCCGTAGCCTTTGCGGTGCTGGTGATGAATATGGCCGCCCCCACAATCGATTATTACACCCAACCTCAGGTCTACGGACACCAGGAGGGAGAAGATGGTTAAACATCCTGTCCTGATTGCGGGCTTTCTGCTCGGCGGCTTCGCCGTCGCCGGCACCAGCCTGGTCGCTTTCACCTATCAGCAGACTCAGCCGCGCATCCTGGCCAACGAACGTCAGGCCTTGCTGGACAAGCTGCAGGCGCTGGTGCCGGCGGATTCGGTGGACAATGACATGATAGAAGACAGTCTGGTCGTCCATGACTCCGAACTCCTGGGCGCCGACCGCACCACCGTGTATCGGGGACGCCGCGACGGCAAGCCGGTGGCGGCCGTTTTCACCTCCGTGGTGCCGAACGGCTACAGCGGTCCGATCAAGCTGCTGGTGGCGGTGCGCCATGACGGGTCCCTGGGCGGCGTGAGGGTGATATCCCACAAGGAGACACCAGGCCTGGGGGACAAGGTCGAAGAGGAGAAGTCCGACTGGATCCACTCGTTCAAGGACAGGTCCCTGACCGATCCGCACTTGCAGGGTTGGGGTGTCAAGCGCGACGGCGGCGTCTTCGATCAGTTCACCGGCGCCACCATCACCCCGCGCGCCATCGTGAAGGCGGTCAGAGATACCCTGTTGCACGCGGCGAAACAGGGGGACAGGCTGTACGCGCAGCCCGGTTCCGCCGACGCGAAAGCCGGAGGCGTCTGATGAACGACACAGGCTTCGCCGACATCATCCGCGACGGTTTATGGCATAACAATCAGGCCCTGGTCGCGCTGCTCGGCCTTTGTCCCTTGCTGGCGGTCACCAATACCGCCATCAACGGGCTCGGCCTCGGTATAGCCACCACCCTGGTTCTAACATCATCCAACGGTACGGTATCGCTGATCCGCAATCTGGTGCGCCCCGAGATCCGTCTGCCGGTGTTCGTGCTGGTCATTGCATCCTTCGTGACCACTGTGGAACTGGTGATGAACGCCTGGTTCTACGAACTCTATAAGGTTCTGGGCATCTTCATTCCCCTGATAGTCACCAACTGCACCATCATTGGCCGCGCGGAGGCCTTTGCCTCAAAAAATCCCCTCGGGCGGGCCCTGATGGACGGACTCAGCATGGGTCTGGGTTTCACCCTGGTGCTGGTGGTCCTGGGCGGCATGCGGGAAGTCATCGGCATGGGTACCCTGTTCTCCCAGGCCCACCTCATGTTCGGTGAGACGGCCCGGGGGCTGACCATTTCCCTGGGCGAAGACTTCAAGGGACTGCTGGTGGCGGTACTGCCCCCCGGCGCCTTCCTGGGTCTGGGTTTTCTGATCGCCATAAAGAACCTGATCGACAACCGAGTGAAAAAAGCCGAAGCGCGCAGGGCCGCCGCGGCGCCGGAATCGGCAAAAGCCAGCACGGCTTGAGCCAATACCGGTGGGCCGGGGATTTTAACCGCGGAGTACGCAGAGGGACGCAGAGAAGGTGAGAGTTTACGTCAAACAGTCTCGCGTGTTTCCCTTGATGCGACCTAGAACGAACCGCCGCGTAACTACCGATGTCCCATGGGTGAGCAAGTGTAGCGAATGCATGATAAGGACCGTCTGAAAAGGTAAATACAGCCGATTCAGCCCCGTATGAGAAGACGTTTCAAAAAACACGAAAACTCTGCGCCCTCTGCGTCCTCTGCGGTAAAGAAAGTCGGGTCAGTACAAACGACACCGCAATGAACAAGGACATACGCCGATTGATCTTCGAGCGGCTGCGCGACGCCAATCCCGAGCCGACCACGGAACTGCACTACGAGACACCTTTCGAACTGCTGATTGCCGTAATCCTGTCCGCTCAGGCCACGGACAAAGGGGTCAACAAGGCCACCGCGAAACTCTTTCCGGCAGCCAAAACGCCGCAGGCCATGCTCGATCTGGGTGAGGAAAGCCTGAAAGCCTATATTCGAACCATCGGTCTCTTTAACAGCAAGGCGAAGAACATCCTCAAGACCTGCCGCATCCTGCAGCAGCGCCACAAGGGCCGGGTTCCGGACAGCAGACAGGCCCTGGAAGAACTGCCGGGGGTGGGGCGGAAGACCGCCAACGTGGTGCTCAACACGGCCTTTGGACAACCCACCATGGCGGTCGACACCCACATCTTCCGGGTCTGCAACCGCACCCGGATCGCGCCGGGCAAGACGGTGCTGGAGGTGGAAAAGAAGCTGTTGAGATGGGTGCCCGGCGAATTCATGCAGGATGCACACCACTGGCTGATACTGCACGGCCGCTATGTGTGCGCGGCGCGCAAACCCCGCTGCGGCGGGTGTGTTATCGAGGACCTGTGCGAATACAGAGACAAGAACTTGGGCGAGAACGGCTGAAGGGATGGTCGGTCAGCGTCTGGCCGTGAAAATCCGACTGTATCCGTAGCAGCCCGCTTGCGGGCGAACCGGCTCCGCGTAACGGCGGTGTTCGCCCGCAAGCGGGCTCCTACACGACGAGGAGCGTGTACTTATAATGTTCGGTGGCGATCGTACCCGGATTCGACAAATGTTTTTGGTGGCCTGGAGGAAACATCGGGAACGGGCCCCGATGGAATCCCTGGAACACTTGATTGCGATGGTTATCGAGCAGCATCCGGAATATCACAGGCATCTGGAGTCCCCAGACGGGATTCTGGACAGGGACTTCGTCCCGGAGGGGGGACAAACGAATCCTTTTCTGCATATGGGCATGCACATCAGCCTCCAGGAGCAGATCGGCGCCGATCGCCCCCGGGGAATCGGCGACCTGTACCGAAAGCTCACGAAAAAGACCGGGGATCCCCACGAAAGCGAACACCTGATGATGGAGTGTCTGGGCCGGATATTGTGGGAGGCCCAGCGATCCAACCGGATGCCCGATGATCAGGCCTATCTGGAATGCCTCAAGACCTGCCTGTGATAAAGTCACCCAGGCTGAGGCTTGCACTTGCCTTGCCGCGCACTAGAAAGGAAATTGGCCGAAGCAAGCCCCGGTCTACTTCTTCAGCTCCGGATACGCCGGGCTGAAGATTACGCGATAAGGAGGAATCCTCATGAGATCTGCCGAACTGTTCGTACGATGTCTCGAAAACGAGGGGGTCGAATTCATCTTTGGCATACCAGGGGAGGAGAACCTGGATGTCATGGACGCCCTGCTCGCCAGTTCCATCCGTTTCATCACCACCCGTCACGAACAGGGTGCGGCGTTCATGGCGGACGTATACGGGCGCCTCACGGGGAAACCCGGGGTTTGCCTTGCCACCCTGGGGCCCGGGGCAACCAATCTGGTCACAGGGGTAGCGGACGCCAACATGGATCGCGCACCTCTGGTGGCAATCGCGGGCCAGGGGGCCACCACACGCCTGCACAAGGAGAGCCACCAGATACTGGACCTGGTGAATCTGTTCGAACCCATCTCCAAGTATGCCACCCAGATCCGGGAGCCGGAGATCATACCCGAAGTGGTTCGCAAGGCGTTCAAACTGGCGCAATCCGAGAAACCCGGGTGCAGTTTCATCGACTACCCCGAAAACATCGCCGACGCCGACATGCAGCCGCTGCAGCCACTCAAGGTCCAGAGCGCCGAACCTCCGGTGCCGCCGCCGGAGAAGATCGAACAGGCGGCGGCGGTCATCTCCGGGGCCCGTCATCCCATCATCATGGCGGGCAACGGCGTACTCCGGGCCCAGGCCTCCAAAGAGCTGGTCGCCTTCGCCGAACACCTGAAGATCCCCGTTGCCACCACCTTCATGGCCAAGGGTGCGATCCCCTTCAGCCATCCCCTTTCCCTGGGCGCCGTTGGGCTGGCCGCTACCGACTATGTCTCCTGCGGATTCGACCGCGCCGATGTCATCATCTGCGTCGGCTACGACATCGTGGAATACCATCCCCATCTCTGGCACAAACAGCGGGACCGCAAGATCGTCCACATCGACCGGGAACCTGCCGAGGTGGATGCCCACTACGTGCTCGAGGTTGGCGTCCTCGGTAATATCGCCGCCGGGCTGCAGCGCATCGCAGAACTGGCGAGGCCACAGACAGACAACTGGGCGGTTTCGCTGCGTCAAACCATTGTGAAGGAGACCCAGGAATACGGGGACAGCCGGGACTTTCCCCTCAAACCCCAGAAGATCATGCAGGACCTGCGCAAGGTGCTTGCCCCCGAGGACATCGTGATCTCCGACGTAGGCGCCCACAAGATGTGGATGGCGCGCGCCTATCAGGCGGAAAGACCCAACACCTGCATTATCTCCAACGGCTTTGCCGCCATGGGTATAGGGGTGCCTGGCGCCATCGCGGCCAAGCTGGCGCACCCCGAGCGCACCGCCCTGACGGTCACCGGTGACGCCGGCTTCATGATGAACTCGCAGGAGATCGAGACCGCCCTGCGTCTGGGCCTGGCCATGGTGATCCTGATCTGGAACGACTCCCAGTACGGGCTGATCAAATGGCATCAGGAGCGGCGCTTCGGCCGCACCAGCCATATCGCATTCACCAATCCGGATTTCGTCGCCTATGCGCAGAGCTTCGGCGCCAAAGGTTACCGGGTGGAGTCCGCAGCAGACCTGATCCCTACCCTCAGGCAGGCAATCGCGGACGACAGGGTCGTCGTCATCGACTGTCCCGTGGACTATTCTGAAAACATGAAGCTCACCGAGAAGCTGGGGGAACTGGTCTGCCCGGTGTGAGGTGGGGGGGTTGATCCGATATTCGTTATTCACAACAGGAGCATTCAATGGCAAAGGTCGAACATTTTCCCCATATGTCGGCGGCGGAAATCCCTGATGCCGGGCGACTGGAGGCCCGCGCAGCCTTCGATCACAGTGTGATCGCGACCCTGGATCTGGTGGACGAAACAGGCATCGAGGCCGCGCTGGCGACCGCTCACCGCCTGTTTCGCGACCGGGACGCCTGGCTCTCCGCGGCCGAGCGCGTCGAAATCCTGAAAAAGGCCGCAGGGATCATGGCCGATCAGGCCGATGATCTGGCCCTGGAGGCGGCCCGCGAGGGGGGTAAACCCCTGGTGGACTCCCGGGTCGAGGTGGCCCGTGCCATCGATGGCATGCACATCTGTATCGAAACCCTGCGTACCGGGGGCGGCGAAGAGGTCCCCATGGGCGTCAATGCCGCCTCCCTCAACCGCCTGGCTTTCACCCGCTTCGAGCCGATCGGCGTGGTGGTGGCATTCAGCGCCTTCAACCACCCCCTGAACCTGATCGTGCACCAGGTCGGCCCGGCGGTGGCCACCGGCTGCCCCGTCATCGTTAAACCCGCCACCGATACGCCCTTGTCCTGCTTCCGATTCATCCGCATCCTGCGCGAAGCGGGCCTGCCGGACGCCTGGGCCCAGGCCCTTGTGCCCAAAGATCACAAGGTGGGCGCCAGGCTCGTGTCCGACGAGCGGGTCGGTTTCTTCTCCTTCATCGGCAGCGCTCAGGTCGGCTGGTGGCTGCGCTCCCAGTTGGCCCCGGGAACCCGCTGCGCTCTTGAGCATGGCGGCGTGGCCCCTGTCATCGTCGCCGCCGACGCCGACCTGGAGGATGCGGTTCCCCTTCTTGCGAAAGGCGGCTTCTACCATGCGGGCCAGGTCTGTGTCTCCGTGCAGCGGATCTTCGCCCACGAGGACATCGCGCGGCAGCTGGCGGAGCGCATCGTCGAGCAGGGCAAGGCCATGTCGGTTGGGGACCCCACCAGCGCGGAAACCGACATCGGCCCTCTGATCCGTCCCGAGGAGACAGACCGCATACACGAGTGGGTCACCGAAGCGGTGGAGGCCGGCGCGGAACTCCTGTGTGGCGGCAGCAAGCTCTCGGACAACTGTTACCCGGCGACCGTGCTCTACGATCCGCCCGCCGATACCCGCGTCAGCACCCATGAGGTGTTCGGGCCGGTGGTCTGCGTTTATCCCTATCGGGATCTGGATGACGCCATCGAGCGGGCCAACGACCTGCCCTATGCCTTTCAGGCAGCGGTCTTTTCAAAGGGGTTGGACACCGCGCTCAGGGCCTATCGCCGGCTGGATGCGTCCGCTGTGATGGTGAACGACTTCACCGCTTTCCGCGTCGACTGGATGCCTTTCGCAGGCCTGCGTCAGTCGGGTATGGGGGTGGGCGGCATTCCCCACACCATGGCGGACATGCAGATCGAGAAGATGATGGTGTTGCGCTCGGGGGAGCTCTGAGACAGGCCCCGCGCCGCTCGACCCTGGATCAGGCCGTAGGAGCCCGCTTGCGGGCGAGCGGGAAGCCTTTGTCCTGTTGACAAAGGAAGTTCCGCGAACGCCCGGACAGGGGTGAGACGGAAAAAGGTGTCCACCCAGTGAATGGCCACCCCGTCGAACGGGTGCGCCACGGATGGCGTACCCTGGGCTTGCAAGCGAAGCAGGAATGCGCAGCGCGGCAAGTCCGGGCTGGGCCTCGAAAGTAACTCCAACGCTGCCCCAGGGATGGCAGGCAAAACCTGACTTGCCGCACCGCCGGTTCGCCCGCAAGCGGGCTCCTACAAACAGATTGAGGACCCCGGAGATTTCAACCTGGCAATATGGCTTGCATTGAAATTATCGCCGGGTTTCCCAGGTCAACCTGATAGGTGGGGCCTTGCAATCTCTGACCCGGGAGACGTCGCTGTCATGCTGAACGCCGATATGTCTTTTCTGGTAACCGCGCTGGAGATCATATCCGCGCTGTTCATATTGCTCATCGGCCTTGTCGTCCTCTGGGCCGCGGTAGCCTATGTACTGGACGTTACCCAAACGCGCCATGCGGTGCGGCGCAACTATCCGGTGATCGGTCGTTTCCGATACTTTTTCGAGCATCTCGGTGAATTTTTTCGCCAGTATTTCTTCGCCATGGACCGGGAGGAGCTGCCCTTCAACCGGGCCCAACGCACCTGGGTGTATCGGGCGGCCAAGAACATCAACAATACCGTCGCCTTCGGTTCCACCCGCGACATACGGCCGCCCGGAACCGTGTTGTTCGTGAACTGCCCCTATCCCACCCTCGGTGAAGACGCAGTACCAGCCGACACGATCACCATAGGCCCCTATTGCCCCCATCCCTATGTCACGGCGTCCCTATTCAACATCTCCGGCATGAGCTACGGAGCCATCTCAGGTCCCGCCGTGCTTGCCCTCTCCCACGGCGCCCGCAAGGCCGGATGCTGGATGAATACCGGCGAAGGCGGTCTCTCACCCCATCACCTGGAAGGGGGCGCGGACATCGTGTTTCAGGTCGGCACCGCAAAAAACGGGGTTCGGGACCTGGAGGGCAATCTGGACGACGCTAAACTGCGGGCGGTTTCAGCCCGCGATGCCGTAAAGATGTTCGAGATCAAGCTCAGTCAGGGGGCCAAGCCCGGTAAAGGAGGCATACTGCCGGGTGCCAAGGTAACGGAGGAGATCGCGGGAATTCGCGGCATCCCGCCGGGAGTGGATGCCATCAGCCCCAACCGGCACCCGGATATCAACAGCAACACGGACCTGCTGGATATGATCCACCGCATTCGCAGCGTCACCGGCAAGCCCGTGGGCTTCAAGGCGGTCATCGGCGCCTACGGCTGGCTGGACGGCCTGCTGCAGGAGATCGTGAAGCGGGGGGTCGAATCCGCGCCGGACTTCATTACCGTCGACGGGGCGGACGGCGGCACCGGTGCCGCGCCCATGCCGCTTATCGACGACGTGGGTCTGCCCCTGCGCGAGGGCCTGCCCCTGGTGGTGGACTGGCTCGATGAATACGGTCTGCGGGATCGCATCCGGGTGGTCGCCTCAGGCAAGCTGGTGACGCCGACGGACGTGGCCTGGGCCCTGTGTCTCGGTGCCGACTTTGTGGCTTCGGCGCGGGGCTTCATGTTTGCCCTGGGCTGCATCCAGGCCCTGCAGTGCAACAGAAACACCTGTCCTACCGGGATCACCACTCACGACCCCAAACTGCAGAGGGGCCTGCACCCGCCCACCAAAGCGGAGCGCGTCGCCTCCTATGTCGGCAACATGGTCTACGAGGTGGGTATGCTGGCCCACTCCTGCGGCGTCCGATCCCCGCGGGAACTGCGCCGTTTTCATGCCCGTGTGGTGCAGGCAAACGGCCTGTCCATCCCCCTCAACGAGCTTTACCCGGGGGTGGCACCCGCGCAACAGGTCGACAAGACCGCCTAGTTAGCGCGGCCGATACCTTGTCTCATGTGACCCACAGGCCGCCAAAAGGTGTAGAGGAAGGGTTCTCCCACCATCTCCCGCCCGGCCTCGACCGTGTTGCCACCCAATAAGGTGAAAGGCAGCGAGACGATCCACACCGCCGCACCGAGGACAGTGACGCCGGCGGTCGCAGGACGCACGAGAAACAGATCGGCCATCATCTCAGCCCCGTGAGGGCCCTCGCTCGCCAGATAGCTGCGATCATAATCACTTGCGGCGGCCGGACCCGACAGGGCCAGCCCGGTGGAGCACAATGTTGCGGTCAGCGTGTAAGCCAGGATCTTTCTGCCGATGCTACGCATATATTTCACCTTGATTATTTGTAGGTATGGGGTAATCAGCGAGTATAGACGACGATTTCCCGCCGATACAAAAACATGGTCACGTCTTCGACTTGTGCAAAAGATTCCTGTGGCAGAGTCTACTTGGTGTTATCGGGATGCGGCCGGGCCTAGCGGGAAGCCTGAACGTACCTGGCCGGGTTGACTGCCCTGCCGTTGCGCAGGACCTCGAAGTGTACATGGGGACCGGTGGAGCGCCCGCTGGAACCCATTTCGGCGATGGTCTGTCCCTGGGTCACGCGCTCTCCCTCTTGAACCAGGACCTTCGAGTTGTGTGCATAGCGGGTGGCGTAACCGCTGCCGTGATGGATCTCCACCATGTCGCCGTATCCGGACTGTGAATCCACCCGGGTTACCACTCCCGCTGCCACGGCGATGACGTCTGATCCCTTGCGTCCCGCAAAATCTATGCCCTTGTGCATGGCCTTCTTGCCGGTAAAGGGATCGGTCCGCTTCCCGTAATAGGAGGAGATCCAGCCGCTCTTGACGGGCCTGCCCGCGGGATACACCTCACGCTGCAGCTTGCGGTTCATGATCAGATCTTCCAGGACGCTCAGTTTACGTTCCCGGTCTTCGATCAGGTAGGCCATGGACTCCAGGTCCGTAAGCAGATCGGGCGCCGTCTGGCCCTGATCCGCAGCTTCCACGCTGGCCCGGCCGCCCATGGGCGGTTCTTCGTCGAAGTTGAATTCCCCGTTGTCCAGCTTGCCCAGCTTGGTCAGCCGCTCCCCCAGGGCGTCGAGCCGCAGGACATGGGCCTGCATGGATCCCATGCGCAGGGCAAGCGCGTCCAGATGTTCCTGGGTGCGAATCTGAAGATCCTCGAGCTCGCGCCGTTCCTGAGCAAAAATGGATTGGATGGCCTCGGCGGAGAGGCCCTGGGCCTGCCGGTCGAAGCCGACCTCGAATCCTATCCACAGGGACAGCCCGGAAACCAGCACCAGCGCCGAGACCACGCTGGCAATCAAGCCCGGTAAGCCGAATTGGATGCTGCTCAGTCTGCTAGAATACCTGGTCAAAAATAGAATCTTCATATTTTCGGTACGAACGCAAGGATCCAGCCTCCATCATTTGATTCATCGGCCATGTCCAGAGGACCTTTACCCCTGAAAAGCCTGTTGCATTCGTGCCCGAGTCTCAAAAACCTCGGCCAAACCCTGTCGCGGCAGCAGCAGCTCCTTTCTCGAGTGCAAAACGCCTTACCCGCGCAGATGGCCCCCCACTGCAGGGCAATTGCCTTAAAACGCCAGCATCTCATTATTTTCGCAGATTCTCCGGTTTGGGCAAGTCGTTTTCGCTATGCGGCCCGGCAACTGGCCGCAAAACTGCCCTGCTCTGAGCTAAAAATCCGGGATATTCGGGTGGCTGTCTACCTCGAATACGGTGCTGCACGGCGCCCTGCGCGCCGACCGCGGGGCCTTTCCGCGGCGAACGGCCGTCTGCTGCAAGCGGTGGCCGAGGATATGGAAGACCCGGCCCTGCGCGCCTCCCTGCACCGCCTCAGCCGCCGCGGGCAGACCTGAGCGCACACCGCTACCTCGTCTCCCAGGCACCCCGAATCAATCGGCCTGACGTCGCAAAAATGCTGGAATATCCAGGTATTCAAGGTCGTTGTCCTGGGTGCTCTCGGCGTAAGGCTGTGCCGCCGCCTGGCCGTGGCGAATCACGGCAGGTCGATCCATTTCCTTATAGTCGATAGGGCTTGGAGCCGCTTCCGAGGTGTCATTCTGAACCAGACGCACCGTCGGTTCCTGGGGCGCCACCGGCACGCTACGCTCGCCGAGACCCAGGCCGGTCGCGACCACCGTGACTCGCAGGTCGTCCTGGCGTTCCGGATCGATCACGGTGCCCACGACAACTGTGGCCTCTTCGTCGGCGAACTCCTTAACTGTGTTGCCAACTTCGTCGAACTCCCCGATAGAAAGGTCCATTCCCGCCGTGATATTGACCAGTATGCCCCGCGCACCGGCCAGATTGACATCCTCCAGCAAGGGGCTGTGGATAGCGGCCTCGGCCGCCTCACGGGCCCGATTCTGACCGGAAGCCTCTCCGGAGCCCATCATGGCGACCCCCATTTCCGACATCACCGTCTTGACGTCCGCGAAGTCCACATTGATGAGACCGGGACGGGTGATCAGCTCCGCAATGCCCTGCACGGCACCCAGCAGGACATCGTTTGCGGCCTTGAAGGCGTTCAAAAGGGTCATCTCCTTGCCGAGCACCGCCAGCAGTTTTTCATTGGGGATGGTGATCAGGGAATCCACGTGCTTGGCCAGTTCACCCATGCCTTCTTCGGCGACCTTCATGCGCTTGGTCCCCTCGAAAGGAAAGGGCTTGGTCACCACCGCCACGGTGAGGATGCCCAGTTCTTTGGCCACCTCAGCCACTATGGGGGCCGCACCGGTGCCGGTTCCGCCGCCCATCCCGGCCGTAATGAATATCATGTCCGATCCCTCGAGGGCGTCCTGTATACGATCCCGATCTTCCATGGCCGCCTGCCGGCCGATATCCGGGTTGGTGCCGGCACCGAGCCCCTTGGTGATGTCGGATCCAAGCTGCAACACGGTGCGCACGGCACTGCTTTTCAAGGCCTGGGCGTCCGTATTGGCGCAGATGAAATCCACCCCCTCGATCTCGCCGTGAGCCATATGGTTGATGGCGTTGCCGCCACCGCCGCCCACACCGATCACCTTGATCACCGCGTTCTGACTGTGTGTATCCATTAATTCAAACATCGTGTTTTCTCCCCGCTAACTAAGGTTAAATTCGATACCTTGCATGCAACTTATCCACGTCTGCCCCAGGCTTCCCACCGGGACCGGAAACGCGGCTCAAAAGTTGCCCTGAAACCAGCTTTTCATCCGCTGCCATACTGCCGTTAACCCCTTCCCGGACGGCAGATCCTGCAGCTTTGCCGACCGATTCTTGTGCCCGAACAACAGCAGACCCACGCCCGTGGCGTAGATCGGATTGCGAACCACGTCCGCCAGACCGGTGACGTACTGGGGCACACCCAGGCGCACCGGCATATGAAAAACCTCTTCACCCAGCTCTATCAGTCCCTCCATCTTCGAGCTGCCGCCCGTAACCACCACGCCGGCCGCGATCAGAGGCTCGAAGCCACTGCGACGCAACTCCCCCTGAACCAGTATCAACAGTTCCTCGTAACGCGGCTCCACCACCTCGGCCAGGGTCTGCCGGGACAGGCGCCGGGGCGGCCGGTCTCCAATGCTGGGTACCTCTATGGTCTCGCCGCCGCTGGCCAGCTGGGTCAGCGCACAGGCGTACTTGATCTTTATCTCTTCCGCATGCTGAGTGGGCGTGCGCAGCGCCACCGCAATATCGTTGGTTACCTGGTCACCCGCTATGGGGATCACGGCCGTATGCCGTATGGAACCTTCGGCGAACACGGCGATATCGGTGGTGCCTCCGCCGATGTCCACCAGGCAGACCCCAAGCTCTTTCTCGTCATCGCTGAGCACCGCGTAACTGGAACTGAGCTGCTCGAGTATGAGGTCGTCCACCTCCAGGCCGCATCGGCGCACACACTTCACGATGTTCTGTGCCGCACTCACGGCCCCGGTCACCATGTGCACCCGGGTCTCGAGTCTGACCCCTGACATGCCTACCGGCTCCTGAATGCCCTCCTGCTCGTCGATGATGAATTCCTGGGGCAGGATATGCAGGATCTTCTGATCCGCCGGGATGGCCACCGCCCGCGCCGCATCGATTACCCGATCCACATCGTTGTGGGTCACCTCTTTGTCGCGAATGGCAACGATGCCGTGGGAGTTGAGGCTGCGTATGTGGCTGCCGGCGATACCGGCATGTACCGAGTTTATCTCGCAACCCGCCATGAGTTCCGCCTCTTCCACCGCACGTTGAATAGACTGGACGGTAGACTCGATGTTTACCACGGCACCTTTCTTCAGCCCCCGCGAGGGGTGCGAACCTATGCCGACGATCTCGATCTCATCGTTGGGTTTTATCTCGCCGACGATGGCCACAACCTTGGAGGTTCCGATATCCAACCCCACGATCAGATTCAGGTCGGTCTTACGCGTCATTTCAGGCCGCCCTCCCGGTGCCCGGGCTCCGGCGCCGGCCCGATTCAGACTCGGATGGGGAGCGGGGCACCTCTGCCGATAGCTCTTCGTCCGCCCAGTGCGCCGCAAAACCGTTGGCATAACGCAGGTCGATCAGCTTCAGGGTTCCGGTACCCCGGGCCAGCAGCGAGGGATACAGCCGCATGAACCGGGCCAGACGCCGTTCCGCACCCTCGGTCCCCAGCTTCACCACCAGGCCGCCCCGCAGTGACAGCTGCCAGGCCCCCCGTGCATCGCGTCGCAGCGACGCGATGCGCAGATCGCGGCTGTCACACACCCCTTGCAGGGTCAGATAGCCAGCCGTCAACAGAGATGCCGCTTCATCCTGCCCCCGCAAAACGGGCAACCCCGGAGGCAGGATGCCGTCCTCCGGCTGAAATATCTCCCCCAGAGGATTCACCAGTCGATGTTTTCCCCAACGCGCCAGCGGCACCTGCTCGACGATGGATATGCGCAAGGTATCCGGCCAGACGCGCCTTACCCGTACCTGGTCGACCCAGGCCAGATTCAGGGCCTCGCGGCGCACCGCAGTCACGTTCACGGTAAAGAACCCGCCGCGGACAATGGGAATCACCGCCTTTTCGAGGGCCTTCCTGTCCAGGTAGCGGAAGTCTCCGTCGATGCGCACCACCCGCATCGGAAGCGTGTTGGGATCGGCAAGCCGGGTTATCCCCCAAGCCGCCGTGCCCGCCGTCACCAGAAACAGGGACAATGCCAACACCCACCGAAACAGGCTCCTCCAGGGGATGTCGAAGCCCGGCATCCCGGGCTTCCTTCTGGCAGCACGCTTGCGCCTCGCCTGCGCCACTTCAGGAGCCCTCCACACTGGTAAGCAGTATGCGCCATACCAGCTCATCGAAAGTCATGCCCGCCGCCTTCGCCGCCATGGGCACCAGACTGTGATCCGTCATCCCGGGTACGGTGTTCACTTCGATGAGCCAGGGCGAGCCCGCCTCGTCCACCAGCATGTCCACGCGGCCCCAGCCGCTGGCGCCCACCGCATCGAAGGCCCGCAGCGCCAGATCCTGCAGGCGCTGTTCCTGCGCCCGGTCCAATCCGCAGGGGCAGATATAGCGGGTGGTCTGCGCCTCGTATTTCGCCCGGTAATCGTAAAACAGATGCGGCGTCTCCAGGCGAATCAGCGGCAGGGGTTCCTGGTTCAGTATCGCCCCCGTATATTCGGCTCCGGTTACCCAGCGCTCGGCCAGCACCTGGGGGTCGAAACCGCTGGCGGCCTGCCAGGCGTCCCGCAACCCTTCCGGAGACTCCACCCTCGCCATGCCGATACTCGAACCTTCACGGACGGGTTTGATCATCAGCGGGTAGGTCAGTGCCGAGGTCTCCGCCAGATCCGCAGCACTCTCGATCAATCCGAACTCCGGGGTCGGCAAACCCAGCCCCCGCCACACCAGCTTGCAGCGGTATTTGTCCATGCCGAGCGCGGAGCCCAGTACGCCGCTTCCGGTGTAGGGCATTCCAAGGGTCTCCAGCGCCCCCTGAACAAGGCCGTCTTCGCCGCCTCGCCCGTGCAGGATGACAAAGGCCCGGTCGTAATCTGCGGCTGCCAGCTGTTGCAGCAGATCGGGCCCGGCGTCCACGGCCCACGCATCCACGTCCCGCCTGCGCAGCGCCTGGAGCACCGCCTGGCCGCTCTTCAGGGAGATCTCCCGCTCCGCGGACTGACCGCCCATCAACACCGCTACCTTGCCCAATGTCGCCAGGTTTATCGCCATCTCAGTCCGCCTCACCCACACTGTGCACTTCCGGTATCAAACGCACCCCGCTGGTCCGCTGCACCTCGTCCTGTACGTACGCGATCAGGGCCTCGATGTCGGAAGCACGCGCCTGACCGGTGTTGACGATGAAATTGGCATGCTTGTCCGATACCCAAGCCCCCCCGATCCCGTAGCCCTTCAGACCGGCCGCTTCGATGAGGCGCCCGGCATGATCCCCCGGCGGATTGCGAAACACCGAGCCGCAACTGGGCTGACGGGTCGGCTGGGTGGCCGCGCGCCGCTCCAGGAGACGACGGATCTCCTCCTGAGCCGCCTTCGCGTCTCCGGCCTCCAAGCCCAGGAACCCTGAGATGAACCACTCGCCTTCCGAACCCGTCACCTGACGATAACCGACGGAAAAGTCCCC